>ENA-OFCI01000010-OFCI01000010.1-metagenomes-genome-assembly--contig:-NODE-10-length-140836-cov-7.239734_pt1 | contig 140836 bp, 119 predicted proteins | sample MGYA00153391_OFCI01 | MGnify analysis MGYA00153391
TCAACAACGGTTCTATGAATTGAAACAGGTGATAAACCTGTTTCAGCTTTCGCTGACTATCCTGATTCATCCGCCCATCGCGGGTGAGGATGTGTAGCTCTTTTAATAGCTCAATCGACTGGCCGGGGCGAAGCTCGTAGGCCAGTGGACTGGGGGCCTTAATGGCGGACTTGGTGGTTTTCTCGGCACTTTTTTGGTCGGCTGGCGTTGATTTGGACATAGCCCAATTTTAGGGCTTTAGCCACTGCAAATGTGAAAAATCCCGATGAATTTAATTCCTCGGGAATTTCGTATTGCGTCGGCGAAATGACTAACCCTTCAAATGCTTCGCTAAAAGCCTTTCCGTCGCTTCATAAAATTCAAACTGGTTTTCTTGATTGCGAAAGCCATGCCCTTCGCTTTCTTTCAACATACATTCGACTGCCACCCCGCGCTTTTTTCAGCACCTCGACGATTTGCTCGGACTCCGCTTTGTTGACGTGAGGGTCGTTTGCACCCTAGGCCACAAAAAGCGGGGTTTAAATTTGCACTGCTAAAAATATCGGCGACACGGCTTGCAAAAGGTCCTTATCGTTTTCCGGATTGCGAACCATCTCGTAAACCATATCGCGCATTGGTTCCCACAATGGGGGGATGGTTTTCATGAAGGTAAATATATTCGACACGCCCACATAATCCACTGCGGCCGCATACAAATCCCGCGTCACCTCTGCGAGCGTCGCATAGCTGCCGTAGCTGCCGCCATAGATTGCCACGCGTTTGGGGTCGGCGATGCCCTCTTTCATGAGCCACTGCACGCCATCGGTAATATCGTCCTGCATTGCACGCCCCCGTTGGCGAAACGAAGCTTCCCACAACTTGCGCCCATAGCCGGTAGAGCCACGAAAATTCATCTGCAATACCGCATAGCCGCGACTCGCCAAAAACTGCACTTCCGGGTTGTAGCCCCAGACATTCCGTGCCCACGGTCCGCCGTGCGGATGGATGACAACCGGCAAACTTTTTGCGTCCTTGCCCGCGGGCAAAGTGAGATAGCCGTTGATCGTGAGGCCATCGCGCGAGGTGTCGCCGACGGGTTTCATGAACGCTATTTGCGACTCGGTGATGGATGAATTGATATCGGCTAATTTGCTTAACGCACCGGTTTTCGCGTCATACAAATAGCGTCATCGCTTAGTGTGATCGTTGCTCGCTGGGACGATCCAGCGCTTTTGTCCTTGGTATGGCTCTGCAAGTCAATCTCGTAATTAGGCAACTTTGCTTCCGGCGTTTTGTAAAGTGCGACCGTAGCGGCATCCAACAACTTGTGTTCCGGCTTGGCCGTGACGTAATTTATTTCCGTCAGCACTTTGCGCGCCTGCGGAAATGCCAATCCGTCTGCATCCTCGTCGAGATGCCCGAACAGCACTTTGCCTTCTTTGGCGGTCGCTAAATCCAGTTCGACAATCGCTTATTTATCGCATTTGCGATTGCTGTTGGCGTACACGCGCTTGTTGTCAAAAGTGAAAAATAGTGGATCAATGGATTCGCGTAAATTGGTCATCACCACCAGTTTAAGTTCATCTTTTTCAGTGGCACGCTAAAGCAAGCGGGTATTAACCCCGTCGCTGGCGGCGGCTCTTACTTTGCCCGCGTGGTCGGTCACCCTGCTGGTGATGTTGCCGGGGTTTTTCGCGACCATCTCGCTGGCACTGGTTTCTACATCTATTTTGTACGCATCAAATACTTTTTTATCGCGTTGATTGTGCTGTGCCAAAATATGTGCATCACCATCGCGCAAATCATCCACGATCTCGGCACCAACCCCGGCGCAGGGGGGTCAAATCTTTCTCGTTGCTGCCATCAACGCCAACTGACACTTCATCAAAATTTTCGTCGCGGCCAAAATCTTTAGCAAACAAAATATGGCCGCTGCTTTTCCAAAAATAGTTGGCAACATCACGTGCGGTTTCAATGGTCAAACGTCTCGCTTCGCCAACGGGCTTGCCAGATGCATCAATCGCTTGAACGTAAATATTTTTACAGGTCGGTACTGCAGCTGCAGCGCCCGCCGCGGTTTGAGACCAAGGCTGCACGTAGCTTAAATATCTTCCAGCTGGCGGGAGGCGAAAATAAGATCGCTCCGGTGTTTTTGAAAAAATTGCGCAGCGCAATAAGTGGCGGGGCGAACGCGGATGGCCCATTCACGGCAGGGGCGTGGTTTGCGCATTGACGGCGAGCGGTGCAAGCAGGCAAAGCGCAGCTGACGCACCGATCAAGCTTAACGCGCGGACACCAATTAAAATCAATTTCACGGCTTTATCCGGAAGATGTATTTAGGTCGGGCCACAAACGCCACACGTTAAATTAACATCACCGCCATCGAAAGGAAGGTAATAAGCAACTGAATGCAGATTTGGCAGATTCAATCTATCTACAGCCTGATTTCGTCGCTTGGCTTATTCTGCCGTCAGCGTGTCCGCCTTGGTGAACAGCCAGGTGCGGGTGATATGCAGCACATCGGTATCGCGCTTGATGTTGTCGGGGAATCGATCGTAGGGAGCGGCCAAATGCACGATCCGTTTGGCGGCCTCGTCCAACAGTTTGTGGCCGGAGGATTTATTGATCTGCACATCTTCCACTTCGCCGTTGGCTTTGATGGCGATGGTGAGCTGCAATGCGCCATAAAGTTTGCGCGACTTTGCTTCCTCGGGATAATTCAAATTGCCCACGCGCTCAATTTTTTGACGCCAGCTATCCACATAGCGCGCAAACCGATACTCGGTGGTGCGCGCGCCGATGAAAGTACGTTTGGGCCGCTGTTGATATGCTTCATACTCTCGGGAAATCGCCGCTTCCAAGCGCGAAATCGCCTCCGTTTTCTCGATCAAATCCGACGCTGATGGCGGGCTGGGTGAACCTGAAGGCTGGCTCGCCACTTCACCCTGCAATACTTTTGCCGATGATTTAGCTTGCGTCATCAGTGTTTTCATTTCCTGCTCAAGCTGCTTGATACGCACTTGCGCAGCGCGGGCTTCATTTTTAGCCGCTTGTTCAATCGCGGGCAGTGAGGTTTTCGCGCGCCGCGCCGCGTCCGTATTGCCGCCACCATCAAGATTGGCCTGCGCAAGCGCATCTGCCCTGGTTGGCGCCGTGAGCGATTTGGAGTTAACCAGCACCACGTCCATGACGTTATGAGGCGGTGCCAGCGCACTCGAATTGAGCAAGCCGAATGTCAGCAACAAATAGACAACGAGGGCGATTAAGAGATGCGCTGCAAGCGAGGCCAGCGTTGCCGTTTGCATCGGTATCGATAGCGCAATCGCGCGATGCACAGACAGAAATATGGGCGGCGGCGGGATCGCTGCCATTGCCGTAAGTTTGGCATTGATCTTTTTTCCGATGCGGGCATCGACTTGCTTTACCAGCTTGCGCGGCTTTTCAAGCATTGTTCACCGACCCAAAAAAAATCAAAGTCACCATTTGCGAATTTTAATGTGCTTTCGATGCTGATGCGAAGTTTTGCAGTAGTCATCGCATCGCTCCGTTTATCTTTCCTTTCCTCGCGCCATTTGTCGCTCCTTCTTTCAAATCGAAACCGTTTCATCTGTCGCCTGCGGCGCCAAGCTGAATTGCCCAGTAATCGCCCAGTAATCAATTTCGCCCACCACAACCTTGACGGGGCTTTTACCCGGCAACGCCGGGCTTTTATCGAGCTTTACGACCAGCGGCAACCAGCGAGCCCTCACCAGCTCATCGCGAATGAGGGTGCCGTCAAATTCGTGAATACCTTCCTGCTCTAAAAAGCGGAAACACCAATAACGTTCCAGTTCACGTTGAAACTCGGCATAAGCGTCATAAGTGACATCAAATTTCCGCACTATCTCGTTAAGTTCCGGCGAGCGCTTGGCAAACGGCGGCGGCTCAGACCGCAGCAGCGCAATCAGCTGTCGTTGATTGACCAGATCTACATAGCGACGTAGCGGTGACGACGACCACGCGTATTGAGCGACGCCCAATCCCTGGTGAGGTAGCGCTTCGGTGGTCATGCGGGTTTTCTGATTTTGCTGCGCGCGATAAATTGCGGCGACATTGTTATCGGCTAGTAATTTGCCCCATTCGCTATTCGCAAATATCATGAATTCAGACACCACGGTGTCAATCGGGCTGCCGCGCTGGCGCGGAGTGATAGATACCCGCCCCGCGTCGACGTCAAAATTGAAATCCAGCTTGTCCTGCTCGGCTTCGCTTTTGCCGCGACGCAGGCCCAGCTTTTTAGCGAGTTTGTGCAGCAAAATTAGCTCTTTGCCATATTCACCGTCAGCAATACCCGCTGTGACCGACTCTTCGTGAAAATACTTCTCCAGCGCATCAATCCGCAAATTACGCTCAATCACAACCTGTTCAATCGCTGAACGCATGGAAACGAGATCGAGTGAATCTGCTGCAAAACGCGCATAAAACGAAATGGAAGGACAAGTTCGGCCTTCGGCGAGCGTAGCAAGCTCGACCGCCGCAGCGGGCAGCATGGTGATTTTTTGGCCAGGGAAATAGACCGTTGACAGCCGGTTTGCGGCCAGTTTTTCAAGCGCACTGTCACGATCAAAAAATAGTGCCGGTGCGGCGATATGAATACCAATCTCAACGCTGCCATCCGGCTCATGAAGAATCGAAAAAGCATCATCAATTTCGGTTGTCGTCGCGTCATCAATACTAAACGCCGTCACCTTCGCCAGCGGCAAATTTTCAGGTGCAATAGCGTCAACGACGCCTTGATACTCCACACCGCGCGGGAAATAATCGGCCAGAAATTTACCCAAATGATAATCATGAGGTGCATTGGCTTTATCCGCCCACGCGCCCGCATTGAACAATAATTTCGGCAGCGGCGTTTGGGTTTCAGCGACCGCAGCTTCGGCGGCTTTTAATAGCAGGGTATTGCGATCCGGCTTGTACAGCAGCATGCTCAAATGGGGCCGCATCTCTTCAGGCATCTTGCCTGATTTCAATTGGTTTACCCACGCCACCATTTGTTCGGCCTCGCGCTTTTTTCGCTCGATACTGGCCAGTGCGGCCTTCAGATTTTCTTCGGGCGCCGCCTGATAGCGGCCCTTGCCGCGTTTATAAAAATACATCGGTGCCGCATGCAGTTTGATCGCGGCGGCGGCCGACTCGACGGATGAGGGAGTGTGACCAAAATAATCAAGCGCTAATTCCTCACAGCCAAATTCGCTGGTGCCGCACACTTCCCATAAGAAATCAGCGTCTATATCGGCGGCCAGTTTTTCCGCGGCAGGCACGAATTCCCCGAGCGCTGACTCAAACTTGAGCAGTACCTGATTCGCTTTTATTTTGCTACGTTTGCCGCTGACTGATTCAACCTGCAGCGAGGTGACGATGTCTGACATCACGTGCGCAACTTTGAAACCGCCGTCTTCTTCGTAAAAAACATTCATATTTTGGCGGAGATGTTAATAATAACAAGAGCCAAAATTATACCTGTGGGGTCTGGCATAACCCATGTCGCATAATCGTGGGTGAAAATAAGGAAAAAATATGGATCGAACCTACAAGGGCGGGATCGCTGTTGCATCACACCATGAAGCAGCAAAAACTGCTTCGTACCTGCTTCACGAAGGTGCCAATGCCATTGAAGCGATGGTCGGTGCGGCGGCCACGATTGCGGCGGTTTATCCGCATATGACGGCGATCGGCGGCGACGCATTTTGGTTAATTCATCAGCCGGGCAAAGTGCCGCTGGCGATTGATGCCTGTGGCGCCGCAGTGGCTCGGGCCAGCATAGATTTTTTCAAGAGCGCGGGCCACGATGCAATCCCTATTCGTGGGCCGCTTGCCGCAATCACGGTCGCAGGTACTGTATCAGGCTGGGAAAGTGCGCTGATGATTTCAAAGCAGTGGGGCGGAAAATTGCCGCTGACCGCGATTTTGGAAAATGCTATTCGCCACGCACGCGACGGGATTGCGGTGACCAACAGCCAATATGCCTGCACCCACGCCAAAGCGGTCGAGCTGACACCGCAACCCGGCTTTGCGGAATCATTTTTGGTGGCGGGTGCCGCGCCGGCGGCCGGCAGCAATTTCAAAATGCCGCGCCTGGCGACCACACTTGAACATTTGGCCAAAAAAGGGCTTGCCGATTTTTATACCGGCGACATCGCCGACAGCATCGCGCGGGATTTTGCGAAAATTGGCGGGCTCGTTTCATTCGATGATTTGCGCCAATATGAAGCATTGTTTCGCGAGCCGCTCAGCCGCCCGCATTCCCACGGCATGCTCTACAACATGACGCCGCCGACACAGGGTGTGGTCTCGCTGCTCATTCTTGCCATTCTCGATAAGTTGGGACTGAAAAACCTCGATCCACTCGGCGCGGATTATGTTCACTTATGTGTCGAAGCCACCAAGCAAGCGTTCAGCATTCGCGATAAACATGTAACCGACCCCGCGTATATGAAGGTTCATCCACAATCGTTACTGGACGACGATATTGTGGCCGCACTTGCGGCGAAAATCAGCCTTCAAAAAGCTGGCCCGTGGGGCAAAAATCTCAAGCCTGCCGACACGATCTGGATGGGTGCGATTGATGGCGAAGGCCGCGCGGTGTCGTTCATACAATCTATTTATCACGAGTTTGGATCGGGCGTGGTGTTGGCGGAGAGTGGCATCAATTGGCAAAATCGTGGCGCCAGTTTCTGCCTCGATCCCACCGCGTTGCTGGCGTTAAAACCCGGCAAGAAACCGTTCCATACCTTGAACCCCGCGATGATGTTGTTCAACGATGGCCGTGTGATGCCTTACGGCACGATGGGTGGTGATGGTCAACCGCAAACACAGTGCGCAGTATTCACCCGAATCGCTCATTTCGGCATGAGCCCGCAGGCGGCTATTGATGCGCCGCGCTGGTTGCTGGGCCGTACCTGGGGCACGTTGACAGATTCGCTCAAAATCGAACGCCGGTTTGATGAAACCGTTTTTAACGATTTGAAAGCGCGTGGCCACGATGTCGAGTGGCTGGGTGAGTGGGATGAAAGTGTGGGGCATGCGGGCGCGCTGATCCGATCGAAAGCTGGTGTGCTGGTAGGAGGGTATGACAGGCGCAGCGATGGATCGGTAGAAGGGTATTAAGAATAGAGTTTTTGCAGACTTAAGATGCAAGGAAATTTTCTAAAGCACTAAATTTTAAGTTGCTATGAGAATTTGTTAGATCGCCATCTGGCGGGGGTTTTGAAGCGAAAATGCCTTGAAATGCCCGCCAATAAACGAGCATAATATTTTTATGCTATTCCTTGCGTGTTGCTTGATTCGCCCTGTGCGAACGCCAGCAACGCGGGAATATGCGCCGGAAATGAGGTCAATTCATGGTCGCCGCCCTTGATCACAATTTGTGCGGCTCCCGCGTAGCAGGCTACTGCCGCGCGATAGTCGAGCACCTCATCGCCGGTTTCAACGATCAATAAATATCGCTCGGGATGCGTGATCTGCGCCACAAATAAATCACGCAGTGTCTTCACATGTTTTATGGTGAATTCAAAAACCTCACCGGTATATAAATTTTTTTGCGGGCCAAGGTATTGCGCAAGCGTGTCAAACGGGCGAATCGACGGGTTGAGAAACACCGCGCGGCAAGCTCGTTTCTCGGCAATAACCTGTGCATAAAAGCCGCCGAGCGAGCTACCCACCAGCGTGAGGTCGTCGGCAGCAATATTTGCACAGGATCGCATCAGCTGGGTGATGGCAATATCGGGCTCGAAACTAAGGTTGGGCGCGTAAAAATCAATGCCGGTGTTATGCGCCAAAAGATGATCGCGCAGCTGAGTTGCCTTACGTGAATGCGATGAGCTTTTAAAGCCGTGCGCGTAAACAATCGTAGGCATATGCGTTTGAAAAGTGGGCGGTGATTGAGGTGTTAATGTGCGATGCACTATTGATTGCACCCCTTGGCCCGTCGAAGCAAATGCAGCGGGCAGCCCGCATACAGCACCTGCGGGGCGACTGCATCAAGGTTTTCTTTTGGTAAAGGGCCGATAAAAACATCTGCGGCTAACATCAGGTTGCACGGCGAATGTGGCGCTCATGTCCACATTCGCCGTGCGCTCTGACTGGGTCATCTGGCATGCTGCCGATGTCCGCGTTCTCCTCCTCGCATTCGCAAGACGGGTTGGCGCAAGTGCTGGAATTACAAAACGACGGGATTACGAAATTACGATTAGCGCTCAGCACTTAGATCGTGATGAACACTGTTATGTCGTAGCCAGCATGCATAAACAAGCCGACCCCATAAACCCTACATTCCCCACACACTTCGTTCAATTGATACGCAGACTACGGACTTCTCATACAAAAAGCACGCTGCGCTGCAACATTACGAGGATAATTTTCTTGCGGATCGTTGCGCTTCCTTTTTGGCCGTTGTGATTCGTTGTGCGGAGGTATTGGCCCCGATGGGTTCATGGCTTCAATCCGCGCGTTGCCAACGCATCCAAAATTTTCCCATGCACACCACCAAATCCGCCGTTGCTCATCACCAAAATATGGTCGCCCGATTTCGCCATCGTGGCAATCGTTTTAACCATCGCATCCAGGTCGTTGAAAATGCCCGTTTTGGTGTCCGCATGGATGCTGCTGGCTTCAAACGTTTTGGCCACATCCCAGCCTAAATTATTCGCGTAAACAAACGTCATATCCGCATTGGTGAGTGAAGCGGGCAACGCTGAATTCATGGTGCCGAGCTTCATGGTGTTCGAGCGTGGTTCCAGTACGGCGATGATGCGCGCGCTTTTTGAGTTACCGACTTTTTTGCGTAGACCAGTCACGGTGGTTTGAATCGCGGTCGGATGATGCGCAAAGTCGTCATAAACCGTCACGCCATTCACCACGCCGCGCACTTCCATGCGCCGTGCCACACCTTCAAACTGGTTCAAGGCCTCAATCGCAATCTTGGTCGGTACGCCCGCGTGACGAGCGGCCGCAATCGCCGCCAGCGCATTCATCGTATTGTGCGAGCCTATTTGGCCCCATGTGACCTCGCCCTTTTTTCCACCATTCAGCAGCACATCAAATTGGCCTTCCTCAGCGCCGCGTTTGAAATCCCAGGCATGACCTGGCCCGAATTTTTCAATCGGCGTCCAGCAGCCTTTTGCTATCGTGGCGTCGAGATTTTTGTCGCTGCCGTTGGCGACGATCAAACCACTCGCCGGAATGGTGCGCACCAAATGATGAAATTGCGTTTGAATCGCTTCGACATTCGGAAAAATATCGGCGTGATCGTATTCGAGATTATTCAGCACGGCGGTGCGCGGTGAATAGTGAACAAACTTGGAGCGCTTATCAAAAAACGCCGTGTCGTATTCATCCGCCTCGATCACAAAAAACGGCGAATCGCCCTTTGGCGAACGTGCCGAGATGCCGAAATTTTTCGCAATCCCGCCGATTAAAAATCCCGGTGCCACGCCCGCGTAATCCAGTATCCACGCCAACATGGAGGAGGTCGAGGTTTTGCCATGGGTGCCGGCCACCGCCAGCACCCATTTTTCCCGCAACACGTTTTCGCCTAGCCACTGCGGCCCGGAAATATACGGCAGGCCGCGATTTAAAATTTCTTCAATCACCGGTTTGCCGCGCGTCATCGCGTTGCCGACGACGTATAAATCCGCTTTGAACTCACTCAATTGCTCCGCATCAAAACCTTCATGCAGGCCAATGCCAAGCGACTGCAGTTGTGTCGACATCGGCGGATAGACATTCGCATCGCAGCCACTGACGGTGTGCCCGGCGTCCTTGGCGAGTGCCGCTAGGCCGCCCATGAATGTGCCGCAAATACCGAGAATATGAATGTGCATGTTGTAGACTTAAATGATTGAGCCCGCATTTTCTCATCAATCAACCCAGCAACTCTAAAATGAAAACTCCCCCAATGCAGTGGCGTGGATTAACGATTCGCGAATGGATCTGGCTGGTCGGTCCGTGGCTGCTGGGGCTCGCGGTCACGATTTTTGTGATCAATTATCTCTGGCAGCCTGCGCCGCCGCGCACCATCGTCATGGCCACCGGCGCTGAGGGTGGGGCCGCCTATCGCGCGGGCGAACGCTATCGTGATCTGCTGGCCAAACGCGGCATCACCGTCGAGCTGCGCGCGACCTCGGGCTCGTTGGAGAATCGCGCGAAATTGTTGGATGATGATTCGGGCGTGTCGGCGGCGTTTGCGCAGACCGGCAGTGCCACCATGGAGGATGCGGTTTGGTTATCGGCGATTGCCGGTGTGTACCCGGAGCCGCTATGGATTTTTTACCGCGCCGATCCCAAACAGACCATCACCCAGGTCAGTGATTTGGCGGGCAAAAAAATCGCCATCGGCAGCCGGGGCAGCGGCACGCGGCGCGTGATGGTGGATTTATTTGCGGCCTATGGGATTGATATTGAAACTCAGCCGCACGCGGATTTGAACGGCATTCCCGCCGCCACCGCCCTGCTCAATCGCGAAGTGGAAGCCGTGGCGGTTGTCACCGGCGAAGACTCTGCGCAGGTGCAAATGCTGCTGCGCGAACCCAATATCCGGCTGTTGGGCTTTGCGCAGTCCGCTGCGTTGAGCCGGCATTTCCCCTCGCTGACCACGGTGAAACTGGCGCCCGGCATGATTGATCTTGCCAAAAATATTCCGCCCGAAGAAGTGCCATTGATCGCCGCCATGTCGCAGCTTTTAGTGCGCAATGATTTGCACCCCGCGCTGATTCGCATCCTCGCCGAAGCCGCCAAAGAAATCCATCACGGCAGCGGCTGGTTCCATAAGGCCGGCGACTACCCGACCACGCGCGGCACTGATGTGCCGATCCATGCGGATGCGGATCGTTACTTCACATCGGGCGTGAGTTTTCTACAGCGGCATTTGCCGTTTTGGGTCAGCGTCTGGGTCGAGCGTGCGCTGATTTTATTGGTGCCGCTATTAGCCATCGGCATCCCCGCCGCGCGCCTGCTGCCCGCGCTGTACAACTGGCGAATGCGTGAACGAATATATCGCTGGTACGCCGAGGTGCGGCATCTCGATAGTGAAGCCATGAACGCCAAACCGGCCAGCCACGACGCTGAAAATATTCTAGGCAAGCTTAACAAAATCGAAGCCCGCGCGGACAACGTGCGCGTGCCACTCGCCTTCGCGCGCGAGCTTTATGATTTGAAAGTGCATATTGAATTTGTGCGAGGGCGATTGCGCCTGTAAAACTAGCATTGGCGGGAATCAGCAGTTGTTTATGCTCTAAACGCCGCGCCAGTAATAGAGACCCGTCAGCGAAAAGTGTTTGATAATGACTCGGCGCGACCTTTGCCTATCGCCTGTGGTGCCATCCTTTCATCGGTGGGAAGAAGAAGCTGTGGTCTGTTCCCTAAAATAATTCTGAACAAATTTTCGCTCCAGTATCCTTTGACACAAATGACAAATCTACGTTTAAATCAGACTAAGACGTTTTGGTGGCTCCGCAACAAACTTAAGCGGATTTCCTTCCAATTTCGCTCAACGTATTTTTCAATCCGGCATAGTCTGCGCCGCGAGAGTGAAAACTATGGAGTTTTACGGAGTCTTTTTAGCTTCAGTGGCGCGCCACTCCTTATCGCCATTTTTTGTGCTGTAGGGCTTCAAACGATTGACCCCTTGTTAAAGCAATATTACAAGAATGGTTTCGGTGAGGTCCCGAATGATGGCGACTACACAGCGTTTTGAGTCGCAATAAGTACTATCGGAGGTGTGTTTATTGGTTTGTATTACGCCGGCCTGAGCGCAATAGTAAGCGCGATGTATGCAAGAGTTCCTAACAATATACGGAATCTGCCTGCACACGAACCGGCCGGAAATTTCTACCTGCGATACCTTTCATTTGTGACCGTATTGTGTGTAATGCTCGCTACGTTTCGCGTGTTCGAGTTGCCTAGAATTGCTTTAGCGATACCGATGGTGACCTTACTCGGTACAGTCGGCATATTCGCTTTTATGAAACTTGGGCAGCGCGCATTCAATTTATTTGATCCAACGGCTTTATCGAAAACTATCTTTGAAGAGTTGGATCAATGGATGTCGATGGTACGTGTTGGCGGGCATTATTGGCTGGACAAATCATTCCAAAAACACGCTCATTATCTTGCTTCAAGCTCAATAGATACACTAGAGACTTTAGCTGAGCTAGTCCGCAAAGAGCCGCATTTAAATGGTGTGCCGTTTGCGGCTCTTGGCGCAAATATTGTTAGGTATCTAATTCAAAATGAAGCATTTAAGAAAGAAATTCCAACTCAAAGCACTTGGTTTCAAACAGCGCAATGCCCTAGCTGATCAGAGCGGCGATCCACCATGGTTTGTCATTGAGATTGTTGAGATGGGCGTACCACGCCAAGGCCATGAACACATTGCTGGCGACCAGCACCAGCGACGTGGTTAGGATCGGTGATGCGGAAAACAATGTGGTCAGCGGATTCATCTGAAAGCTTTAAAACGGGCGTTAAAAAGCTGGTATTAAAACGCTGCAGTTAAATCTACGCCGCGATGCCCAGACTCAGCAAATAGTCATCATAGCTGCCATGAAAATCGGTCACGCCTGAATCGGTGATGTCGATAATCCGGGTGGCGAGGGACGAGATGAATTCGCGATCATGCGACACAAAAATCAGCGTGCCTTTAAATTTTTCGAGCGCAGTGTTGAGCGATTCGATTGATTCCATATCCATGTGATTGGTCGGCTCGTCCATTAACAGCACATTGGGGTGGGTGAGCAGCAATTTCCCAAACAGCATGCGGCCTTCTTCGCCGCCGGAAATAATGGTGCAGCTCTTTTTAATGTCGTCGCTGGAAAACAATAGCCGCCCCAATACACCGCGAATCGTTTGCTCATCTTCGTTTTGGGTGCGCCACTGATTCATCCAGTCGAATAGATTCTCATCTCGCGCGAACTCCGCCGCATGATCCTGCGCGAAGTAGCCCGACTTGGCTTTCTCCGCCCATTTCACCTTGCCGTGATCGGGCGTCAAGTCGCCCGCAAGAATGCGCAATAAAGTGGTTTTGCCCACGCCGTTGGGGCCGATGATCGCGATTTTTTCGCCGGCTTCGACCATTAAATTCAGATTCGAAAACAGCGGCTTGGGCATGCCATCAAATTTCTTGTTGAGTTTTTCCACTTCAACCGCCAGGCGGTGCAGCTTTTCTTTTTCATCAAAATCGAAGCGGATGAACGGATATTGGCGCGATGATGGTTTGACTTCAATCGCTTCGGCTTTGATTTTTTCAATCTGCTTGACGCGTGATGTGGCCTGACGCGCCTTCGATTTATTGGCAGAGAAGCGCCGCACAAAATCCTGCAAATCCGAGATGCGCTCTTTCGCTTTAGAGTTTGACGACACCATTTTCTCGCGCGCCTGGGTGGAGGCAAGCATGTAATCGTCGTAATTGCCGGGGTAGACCGTGATGTTGCCGTAATCCAGATCGGCCATGTGGGTGCAGACCGAATTTAAAAAATGCCGATCATGCGAGATGATGATCATCGTCGATTGCCGCGCGTTCAGAATATCTTCCAGCCAGCGGATTGTGTTGATATCGAGGTTGTTGGTCGGCTCGTCGAGCAGCAAAATTTCCGGGTCTGAGAACAACGCCTGCGCCAGCAACACGCGCAGTTTCAAACCGGGGGCAATTACCGACATCGGACCGTTATGAAATTCTAGCGCAATGCCGGAACCCAGCAATAGCTCACCCGCCCGCGCCTCGGCCGAATAGCCGTCATATTCGGCGACTTTGGCTTCGAGGTCGGCCGCTTTCATGTAGTCGTCTTCAGTGGCCTCCAGATTCGCATAAATCGCGTCGCGTTCATGAATGGCCGCCCATAATTCAGTGTGGCCCATCATCACCACATCGAGCACGCGCGTGTCTTCAAATGCGAACTGGTCCTGACGCAGTTTGCCAAGCCGCTCATGGCGTTCCTTGGCGACTTCGCCGCTCGATTGTTCGAGATCGCCCCCTAGAATTTTCATGAAAGTGGATTTGCCGCAGCCGTTGGCCCCGATCAGGCCGTAACGATTGCCACCGCCAAATTTGACGGAAACGTTTTCAAACAAGGGCTTGGCGCCGAACTGCATGGTGATATTGCTGGTGATGAGCACGCGATACTTTCAAAAATTTTTGTGTCACATTTTATCATCCGCGCTGTGAAATATCTTCGTGAATTTTGGATCAAACCCGGCTAAAAATGGTCATTGAAACGCGGTAAACTTCAGTTCCCAGCGTGCGGCTTGAGCGGCTTGTTTTGCCTTCAAGTGCCCGCATCTAAGCGAATTCAACGTAAAAAAGGGTGATGTACTGGTTGTTTCTCAGGTGGTTGCAATAAGGTTGCTGCGATGTTGTTAATGCAGCCACCAAAAACATTCAGTTTGTCGAAAAAATTATGGTTCCACATCTCACCACTTCACTTACCGGCCCGTTGCTTGACCTGGAGAAAAAAATTCTGGGTTCAATGCCACAGATCGAGCGCTGGTTTCGCAATCAATGGCTTGAAAATACGCTGCCGTTTTATTCCTCGGTTGATTTGCGTAATTCCGGTTTCAAGCTGGCGCCGGTCGACACAAATTTATTCCCCGGCGGTTTCAATAATTTGAATTCGGATTTTCTGCCGTTGTGTGTGCATGCGGCGATGTCGGCCGTGCAAAAAATTTGTCCGGATAAACAGCGGTTTCTGCTGATTCCCGAAAATCACACGCGCAATCTTTTTTATCTCACCAACGTCGCGGCCATTCAAAAGATTTTATTGAGCGCGGGCATGGAAGTGCGGATCGGCTCGCTGCTGCCGGAAATTACTGCGCCGACCACGCTTGACCTACCGAACGGCGAAAAGCTGGTGCTTGAGCCGATCATTCGCCACGGAAATCGATTATCGCTGGAAGGTTTTGATCCGTGTGCGATTTTGCTGAACAACGATTTGTCGGCCGGGGTGATGGATATTTTAAAAGGCCTTGAACAGCAAGTGGTGCCGCCGCTTTATGCGGGTTGGACGACACGCCGCAAGACGCTGCACTTCCACGCGTATGACCGTGTGGCGGAAGATTTTGCAAAAATTATCGGCATTGATCCGTGGCTGATCAACCCAATATTCAGCCAATGTGGACGGGTGAATTTCAGCGCGCAGGAAGGCGAAGAATGTCTGGCTGCCAACGTGGAAGCAGTGCTCGCCGAGATGACGCTGAAGTACCAGGAATATGGCATCAAAGAAAAACCATTTGTAATTGTGAAAGCAGATGCGGGCACCTATGGCATGGGCGTGCTGACGGCGCGCTCGGCAGACGATGTGCGCGGACTGAACCGTAAAGAACGCAACAAAATGGCGGTGGTGAAAGAGGGCCTGGAAGTGAGTGAGGTCATCATCCAGGAAGGCGTTTACACGTTTGAAAGCGTGAACGGTGCGGTCGCTGAGCCCGTGGTTTATATGATGGATCAATTTGTGGTTGGCGGCTTTTATCGTGTCAATACGGATCGTGGCGTGGATGAAAACCTGAACTCGCGCGGCATGAGTTTTGTACCGCTGGCGTTTGAAACGGATTGTCACACGCCAGATTGCGCGGGCGCGCCCGATGCGCCGCCAAACCGGTTTTACACCTATGGCGTGGTGGCGCGACTGGCAATGCTGGCCGCGGCAAAAGAGCTGGAGCAATTGGAGAAAACAATTGACGTCGATGCCATTCCTGCGCCGCAACAGAAGCTGATTGCAGCGTAAATAAAGCATGAAAATCGCCTTCATCACCGACCCGCTGGAGCACCTTAAAGCTTATAAGGATTCCACTGTTTTTATGATGCGCGAGGCCGCCAAACGTGGTCATGCAGTGTTCGCGTTTGAAGTCGGCGACATGGTGATGATGCCCGGCGGTTTAATATCGGCCCGGGTTTCCAGCCTATTGCTGGCGGCGGATAATGACGCGTGGTTTAAAATTACGGGGCAGGCGGAAATGGCGCTGCGTGAATTTGATGCGGTCGTCATGCGCAAAGATCCACCGTTCGATCAGGAGTATCTGTACGCGACGTTATTACTGAGCATGGCCGAAAATCAGGGCGTGCGGGTGGTGAATCGTGCGGCCTCACTGCGCGATTACAACGAGAAACTGGCGATTGCGAAATTCCCGGAATTTATGTCGCCCACCTTGGTAACGCGCGATATGGCCCGCATTCACGCCTTTATTGATGAGTACGATGATGTGATCGTCAAGAAGCTCGACGGTATGGGCGGCACCTCGATTTTTAAAGTTAGCAAAACCGACCCGAATCGTAATGCGATTTTGCAGGTGCAGACCCTTGATGGCACCTGCAGCGTGATGGCGCAGCGTTACATTCCGCAAATTGTCGCAGGCGACAAACGTGTGATTTTAATTGACGGCAAAGTGGCGCCGTATGCGTTAGCGAGAATTCCGAAAGCCGGCGAGACGCGCGGCAACCTCGCTCAGGGTGGTACCGGCGTCGCACAGGCGCTCACCAAACGCGACCATGAAATCGCCGAGGCGCTGGGCCCTACGCTGGTCGCAGATGGCCTCACGCTGGTGGGGCTGGACGTGATTGGCGATTACTTGACTGAAGTGAACGTGACTTCACCGACCTGCATGGTCGAAATTTTTGACCAGAAAGGTTTTAATATCGCGGCGGTGTTTATTGAAGCGCTGGAAAAAATGTCGGCGAGGGTTTAGTGAGTGCTCAGCGAGCTTTGAAACGGTGCACATTCCGGTAGCTGCCGATCCTCGGGATGACGGTAGATAGTGAGATAGCCTTACGCTCCGAATCATGGATTCAAGATCCCCTGTAGGCAAGCATTTCCGAGCAAAAGTGCTCGAAAAGCACCGCCAATGCTAGAGTCTCGTATCCATAGCAGCGAAAGCCTAAAGTAAAGTCACTCGATCAAAGTCCAGCCCGCGTTCGACGAAATCATAAAGCGTGACTTGTTTTGGATTGCCATGACCGTGATGGAAAACATCAATTCCGCGACCGCGTTGCGCCAGACCGGAAGGAACGATGAGCGTCTCAGGAATTTTGAGCGCGTCCATGGGTGGCAGACGAAAGCCCTGCACATAGGTCAGGCTGCCGCGCGAGCGTAAATCGCCGGAACGTACGGCGACAGGATCAGGCTTGCCGGGCAGCATGGACACGGTGACCACGATATTATTTTCAGGCTCTTCGACTATTTCTCGAATCACGCCCAAATAAAACACGCTTTCCTTGCCGATTTTCATGCCGACCAATTTACCGATCGCCACGCCGCGCGGTGAGTTCGCGGGCCGCAACAGGCGGAATGCCCCCCTGCTCTCGTCAATCATTCCCCAAGTTTCAGTGCCGTAATTAAATTCGGCATATTTGGCGCGGGTAGTGGCTTCGGAGACTTTGCCGAACATGGCGATGTCGTTCGTTTCCTGGCGGCTCATCTCGCGTTTTACATCCGGCTGGTCAAACAAATCGCCCGACAGCAGGAAATGCGTTTCGCCAATGCCAAACGATAAAATCGCTTCTTTTTCGTGTGGCACGGTAATGGCGCCGCGCGGTGGCCGACCTTCGCACCATAGCAAATGCAGGCGCAGCAACTGGTCGCGTGCGTCGATGGGTTTCCAGTCGCCCGGCAGATCCATCGACGCCGGATCCTCACCGTCGTTCAGTTTTTTGATACGGCGGCGAATTGAGCGCGAAATATCAGTCATATCAATGAAGCGGACATGTTCCGCGGGCGCAGCACTGGCACTAAAGCTGCCACCGGTGTTGGCGAGTAAATCGACGCCCAGCGTGAGTCCTTGCGCGTTGGCCGCGGTTTCACGCACGATCGATACTTTCTGTCCAAAGCGTTTCATGACGGCATCGACAAAATCAATTTGACGTGCGGATAGCTCGTGGATGTTGGCGAGCTGGCCCAGCACCACAGCGGTGTAGGCTTGCGCCACACTCGAATTGCCATCCACGGCACCAACAGAATCCTTGACGCGCACATCGCATAGATTGCGGTGCTCGGCTTCCATCCATTGTGAGTGGAGGCGCATCCACAGGCTGGTGTCGAAGCGGCGATAGATAAAGCCGCTGAGAAGCATTTGCAGTCCGAGATAGCGGATCGTTCGCTGGATAATGAGGGCAGCATGTGCGCCCATGTGTTCATTCGAATTGCACACGTCCACCCAGCAGCGACGATAACCTTCTTCCATCTCGGCCACCAGGCTGCGCGAGACGTTCCATGCGGTGTATTCAGAGGCTACCAAGGGGATGGTTTTGCCGACAAATCGTGCTCGTTGTTCACCCAGCAGATACGCGACCGTCTCGCGCAGCAATTCCATGCTGGTGAGTCTTTCAAGCGGAATGAAATCATTGCTGCGGTTCATCATTCGCAATGAATCCAGTATGCCCTGCAGTGCCTGGGCAATATTGGTCATTGGAATCGACTTCAGCCATTCTTTGCAGGTTCGCGCGTCGCTAAAAAACATCGAGGCCGATTTGGGCGGCGGGAATTGGTTTGTAGCCGTGTATGTAGCCATGTAAAGCTCCTCAATATCCTTACTGCTGCGCCAAATGGAGGGCACCAACTTTTAGGTTATGTTGCAATGGTAAAAACTGATGTTGAAAAGCGGTGTTGAAAAATTTTTTTCAACTTTTTCTTAATGCTCAATGTTTGACGCTATTCCGCCGAGCTGAAGGCGTGTCGAACCGCTTCGCGCCACGTCAGATCGGATGGATCGTGGTTTCCATTTCGGGATAGTGTACCAATACGGGCGCTAGCCTGTCCGCAAGCTTGTTGGTTGGGATCGCGGGGATCTGGTGCCGCCCAGATCGGCTTCGGAAAAGTGGCATCGCCGACAAACCGCGGAATGACATGCCAGTGCAAATGCGGCGTTATATTGCCCAAGCTGGCGATGTTCATTTTTTCAGGGCTCAACTGCCCACGTAGCACCGCTTCCAGCTTGAAAACCGTTTTCATAAACGTTGACCGGTCTGAAGGAGCGAGATCGGTCATTTCTTTTACATGCTGATTCCAGATTACGCGACAAAATCCGCGATAATTTTCACCATCGGCGCCCTCAATCGCGACAATGCGCAACTCAGTATCGCGGTGTAAAACCTCGCCGCCATCAGCCGCGCACAGCTCGCACTCAATCTGATTCATGGCTATAGCAACACCCGCTCAATGCCGCCGTTGTTGGCTTTCGCCACATAATCCGCCATCCAGTTTTTGCCCAAAATGTGCTTTGCAATTTCGACCACGATGTAATCGGCGGTGGTGCCGGAATCATTGTCAAAACGTGACAGACCTTGCAGGCACGATGGGCAAGAAGTAAGAATTTTGATGTCGCCTTTGAATGGCTCGGTTGTAGACGATGTGCCATTCGCCACCACCGGCAAGGCCCGCAAGGCATCGGCACCTTTGCGCATTTCTTCTTCTTTACGGAACCGGACCTGCGTGGAGATATCGGGGCGCGTCACGGCCAAGGTGCCCGATTCGCCGCAGCAGCGCTCGTTCGCAGTCACCGCCACCCCCATCAATTCGTTCACCACTTTCATCGGCTGATAGGTTTTCATCGGCGAATGGCAAGGGTCGTGATACATGTAGCGCGTTCCCGTCACACCTTCAAGCTTCACGCCTTTTTCGAGCAGGAATTCGTGAATGTCGAGCAATCGGCACCCAGGGAAAATTTTCTCGAATTCATATTTCTGCAATTGATCCATGCACGTACCACAGCTCACCACCACGGTTTTGATGTCGAGGTAATTAAGCGTATTGGCGACACGATGAAACAGCACGCGATTCTCAGTCGTGATTTGCTCACCTTTCGCTGCATCGCCGGATGCCGTTTGCGGGTAGCCGCAACACAAATAGCCGGGCGGCAATACGGTTTGTACGCCGACCTGATAAAGCATTGCCTGTGTGGCCAAGCCAACTTGCCCAAACAAGCGCTCCGAGCCGCAGCCGGGGAAATAGAACACGGCCTCCGCATCGACATTCGCTTTTACCGGGTCACGAATGATCGGCACAATCGTGTTGTCTTCAATATCAAGCAGCGCGCGCGCGGTTTTTTTCGGCAAGCCACCGGGCATCGGCTTGTTGATGAAATGAATCACCTGCGCCTTGATCGCGGGCTTGCCAATGGTGGCGGGTGGTGCTTTGATTTGCTTGCGCAATAGCAGCGTTTTCTTCGCCAGAGAATGCGCAAAGCGCTGTAGTTTGTAGCCCCAATCGATCACTACGGTTTTATAAAGCTTGATCGTGGTCGGATCTTTGGCGTTCAGATAAAACATCGCGGCAGTGGTGCCGGGATTGAATTTCTTCTTGCCCTGTTTGCGCAATAAATCGCGCATCGCCATCGACACATCGCCAAAATCAATATCAACCGGACAGGGGTTTTCGCATTTATGACAAACGGTGCAGTGATCGGCCACGTCAGAGAATTCATCAAAATGTCGCAGTGAAACGCCGCGCCGTGTTTGCTCTTCGTACAAAAACGCTTCGATCAAAAGTGAGGTGCCGAGAATTTTATTGCGCGGTGAATAGAGCAAGTTCGCTCGTGGCACATGCGTTGCGCAGACTGGCTTGCATTTACCGCAGCGCAGGCAATCCTTGATCGAGTCGGCGATATGGCCGATCTCGCTCTGCTCCAGAATCAGGGACTCTGCGCCCAGCAACGAGAACGAGGGCGTGTAAGCGCGCGTTAAATCGCCGCCCGGCAATAATTTGCCTTTGTTAAAGCGGCTTTCGGGATCGATCTTTTGTTTGTAATTTACGAACGGCGCGATTTCATCTGCCGTTAAAAACTCAAGTTTGGTGATGCCGATGCCATGTTCGCCCGAAATCACACCGTTTAAATCTCGTGCAAATGCCATGATCCGCGCCACCGCGGCGTTGGCCTCTTGCAGCATGCTGTAATCGTCGGAATTGACGGGAATGTTGGTGTGTACATTGCCATCACCGGCGTGCATATGCAGCGCCACAAATACGCGACCCTTCAAAACCTGTTTGTGGGTCTCGGCGATTTTGGCGATCACGCGCTCAAATACGCGACCTGAAAAAATCTGCGCGAACGGTTGCTTCAATTCAATTTTCCACGATACCCGCACCGCATAGGTTTGAAGTAAGTTGAACACGGTGGTGGTGGGCGAGATCGCCTTTATCTGCACGTCTGTCAGGCCGACCGCGATCAGCCCATCAACCATATCGGCGACCGGCTTATCCAGATTCAACAACAGGAAATCCCAGCGGGCGCGAATGTTCGTGAGCAGTGCAGTTACCTGCTCAATACGTGAGCCAAAAATTTCCTCGCGAGAAATGTTCTCATCATCTTCGTGCAGCGGCAAATTGGTTTTGAACAACGCATCCAGCGCATCCAGCAAGCGGATTTTGCTTTTGATTGATAGCTCGATATTTAATCGCTCGATACCGTCCGAATAATCGCCGAGTCGATCCAGCGGAATCACCACATCTTCGTTAATTTTGAACGCGTTAGTGTGTTTCGCAATGGCTGCCGTGCGCGCACGATCCAGCCAAAATTTCTTGCGCGCATCTGGCGTGACGGCCACAAAGCCTTCACCGTGACGAGCATTGGCCAGCCGCACCACCTGGCTCGCGGCCTCCATCACGGCGTTTTCGTCATCGGAAACAATATCGCCGATTAGCACCATTTTTGGCCGCTGATTACGCCGTGATTTAGTCGCGTAGCCAACCGCTTTTAAATAGCGTTCGTCCAAGTGCTCAAGGCCCGCCAAGAGTGCCTTGTTGCTGGTATCCAGATAATCCTTGATCTCGACAATCGACGGCACCGCGTCCTTGACCTGTCCAAAAAATTCCAGACACACGGTGCGAATGTGCTTGGGCATGCGATGCAAAATAAATCGAGCCGACGTAATGATGCCGTCGCAGCCTTCTTTCTGAATGCCAGGCAGTCCGCTTAAAAATTTGTCAGTCACATCCTTGCCCAGACCGGTTTTGCGGAATGCGGCACCGGGGATTTCCAGCAGCGCTTCAGACTTCAGCGTTTTGCCAGTTGGGTCGAAATAGCGAACACGAAATTTTGCCATCGCGATATCGTGAATCTTGCCGAGGTTGTGCTCAAGTCGCTCGATCTCCATCCAGTCACCATTGGTGTCAACCATTTTCCATGACGCTAAATTATCCAGTGCCGTGCCCCACAACACGGCTTTCTTTCCACCTGCGTTCATGGCCACATTGCCACCCACGCAGCTGGCGTCCGCGCTCGTCGGGTCGCACGCCCACACCAATCCGGCGGCATCAGCGGCTTCCATTGCGCGGCGGGTGACGACACCGGCGCCGCAGTGAATGGTCGCCACGGGTTCATTCAGACCGGGCAGCATGATGCGTTCGACGGCGCCGAGTTGGTCAAGTTTTTCGGTGTTGATAATCGCCGAATTTTTGGTCAGCGGAATCGCGCCGCCGGTATAGCCGGTGCCGCCCCCGCGCGGGATGATGGTGAGCCCCAGTTCGATCAACGCGGCCACCATCGGCGCGCATTCTGCCTCGGGGTCAGGCCGAGTTCGATACAACCTTTGACCAGACCGGCCATTTCGATTTCCGAATCGGGCGTGAGCACCACGAACGGATATTCGACCCGCCAATCGGTCGCATCCGTCACATGCGACACGCGCGCCAGGCCGTCGAAAGCAATGTTGTCGCGGCGGGTGATTTTGCTTAAACGGCGCTCGACTTTTTTGCGAAAATCCCAGGTTTCGCGAAATTCAGCTTCGAATTTATCGACAGCCTGATTGGCGCGCTCGAGCAGCACAATTACCTTGCGAGACCGCTCCAGTGCTAGGGTTTCAAAATTGGTATCGAGCGGGGCAGTGTCGTTGTTGTCGAGGCTGCGCCGCCGCTCAATATCGCGCAGCCGATGGCGCATGGCTTCAATCAACATCGCCCGGCGCTTGGGGTTATCGAGCAAATCATCCTGCAAATACGGATTGCGCTCGACCACCCAAATATCGCCGAGCACTTCATAAAGCATCCGGGCGCTGCGACCGGTTTTACGCTCACCACGCAAATCCAGCAGAATTTGCCAGGCATCGTCGCCCAATAGTCGCATGACGATTTCGCGATCCGAGAACGACGTGTAGTTGTACGGGATTTCGCGCAAACGAATCGTGCTGCCTTTTTCGTTGGCGGCATCATCGGTGTCGCCAGGAATATTTTTAGCCAGCGGGAAAGGGATCACATCGCCTTTCCGGACTAATTTAGCGGGCGACAAATAGGCGGGATTTAGTGCCATGGTTCACTTTAATGGAGATCAGGAAATCGACGGTGGCGCGGTGGTCGTGCGTCGGCGGAGCTACCAATGACTGCAAAACGGCAATAAAACCTATGACGCCCCGCTGATACACAAGTTTTCATTCTACCGCAGTGCAGCAAATCCTGATTCAGGTCAACTCAATCGCCTCAGTCCGCTCGCCTTTGAAGACTTAGGCGGACATTAATGTTTGTCATAAGCGACGTGCTAGTATTTGGCTCTTATTTTTTGCCGCTGCCGACATGCCCAAATCTGCCAGTTTCGCACCCGCACCATTACCCACTTTAATTCGAATTGCCTCTCGCGAAAGTGCGCTTGCCATGGTGCAAAGCGAGTGGGTAGCTGCTCAACTGCGCGACATGTACGCGGGCTGCGTGGTGGAAATTATTGGCATGACCACCAAAGGCGATCAAATCCTTGACAAGCCGCTAGCCCAGATCGGTGGCAAAGGCTTGTTCATTAAGGAGCTGGAAGTTGCGATAGAGCAGGGGCGTGCAGATATTGCGGTGCATTCGATGAAGGATGTGCCGATGACATTGCCGGAAGGATTTGCGGCAACGATTGTGGGAGCCCGTGAAAACGTGCGCGATGCGTTCGTCTCAAACCGTTACGCCAGCCTCGAAGATCTGCCAAAAGGTGCCATTGTGGGCACGTCCAGCCTGCGCCGCGAAAGCCAATTGCGCCATTATTTTACGGAAATGCGGATTGAGCCGCTGCGTGGCAATGTAAATACCCGTTTGAAGAAATTGGACAATGGCGAATTTGACGCCATCATCTTGGCGGCGGCCGGACTGAAGCGATTGGGCTTCGAAGCGCGCATCAAAACCGAGCTGGATGAAGTGCGCTTTATACCGGCCATCGCACAGGGCGCATTGGGAATTGAGTATCGTGCGGATCGTGCTGATATCGCCGCGTGGCTGGCGCCATTTGCCACTACTGAAACGACGGCAATTGTGGCGGCAGAGCGCGCGCTGGGGCGTGCGCTGACCGGTAGTTGTGATGTGCCGCTGGGCGGACGGGGACAAATCGTGGACGGTCAATTGCGGCTGGAAGGTTTTGTTGCGTTGCCGGATGGCACCCGCGTGATTCGCGATACCGTGATGGGATCAATCAAAAATCCCGAAGCCATTGGTGTGGCCTTGGGAAAACTGCTGATCGAACAAGGAGCCGCTGAAATTTTAGCCATGCTCACGCGCCAGCAAAGCTAGCCAGCTAATTGGATTACATTAACAGCCACGCTGCACATTTCAATGCCGAATCCTGACCTCACCAAAGTACCTGATTTGAACGGTCTGACGATTGTGGTCACACGGCCATGGCGGCAAGCCGACGCCAGCGCAAACTGGTTTCGATCGCTGGGTGCTCAGGTTGTGCTGTTTCCCGTGCTCGAAATCGAGGCTCTTTCCGAGGCGACGATTGACGAAAATTTTTCGGTGACGCAACTGCGATCGACCAACGCGATTATTTTTGTAAGCGCGAATGCGGCTGAATACGGGGTCGCGGCGATTGAAGCGCGCGGCGGGTTCCCGCAAGAAGCCGCTATTTTTGCAATCGGCAATGCCACCCGGCAAAGACTGCTCGAACACGGTCTGAGCAAAATTCAATGCCCTGCTTCCGGTAACGATAGCGAGGCGCTATTGGCATTGCTTGAGCTGCAAAATATCAACGGCAAACAAATTCTGATTGTTCGCGGGGTCAGCGAAGGCGGCGGGCGCACTTTTTTACAAGACACATTGCAGGCGCGGGGCGCGATAGTCTCGACGCTGGAATGTTATGTGCGTGGTGCCGTAACAGCATCTGCGGATGCCCATGACCGGCTTGATGTTGTACTACAGGCTGCGCGCGCGCTGGGCGTAATGCCTGCATTTTCGGTTCTGAGTGTGGAGACCCTGGAAAGCTTGCTGGACAATTTGGCGGGCTTGAGTAGGGCGGGAGGCCTTCTCGAATGTATGATGTTGGTTCCACATCCGCGAGTGGCTGTTGCTGCGCATAAAATGGGTTTTACGAATGTGTCGGTGGTGCCAATGAGCGGCGAGACATTACATGCCGAATTGTTAAAACTTAAGCCTTTGTTGCTTGAAAATAAAAGCCCGGCAAATGCAGATAAAAATTCGCATGCAAATTTGCAAATAAATCCGAAATGAACGATGACAATTCAGTATCACCCGATGTAATTCATGCTGCCGCGCCGACAAAGCCCATGTCGATAAATGCCGTGTCTGCCAAGCGGGGCTGGCTTGCGCCCGCGGCACTGGTGCTTGCATCGGTAGCGTTGGTATGCAGCCTGGCTGCGCTATGGGAATCGTATCAGTCTGCCCGCGAGCTGCAGCTCAGCGTGGGCACTAAATTAGGCGAACAAGGTAACGCGCTGAAAGACACCACCATCCGTACCGAGCAGATTATTCGTGATTTGCGCGAATCACAAAGTCGCGTGGCGCTGCTCGAAGGCAAGCTCGCGGAGTTTCAGGGCCAGCGGGTTGCGTTGGAAGAAATGTATCGCGAACTAGCCAGAGCGCCCGATGATTGGCTGCTGGCGGAAGTTGAACAGACGCTGAATATCGCCAGCCGTGAATTAACGCTGGCCGGTAATGTGCGCGCCGCGTTGATCGCGTTGCAGGCGGCCGATCAGCGGCTGGCGCGCGCGGATAAATTGCAGGTGGTTCAGTTGCGCCGCGCTATTACGCAAGACATGGAGCGCTTGAAAGCGATTCCGCTGGTAGATACCCAGGGCGTCAGCTTGAAGCTCGATAATCTGATGGCGCAAGCGCCGACCTTGCCGCTCGCATTGCCGGATGCGCAAGCGCCGGGTGAACGAGAGACGCGCCTGAAAATGGAGGGCGACAACATGGTTGCGCGGCTCGGTAAAGACATATGGTTTGAGATGCAGCAGCTGGTGCGAATTCGCAAGCTCGAGAACGGCGATCCGGCGCTGCTATCGCCGCAGCAAAGTTATTTTCTGCGGGAAAATCTGAAGCTGCGTTTGTTGTCCGCGCGGACGGCGCTGATCGCGCGCGATGACATCAATTACAAAGAAGATCTTAAGATTGCCCGCGATATGCTGACCAAGTATTTTGATCCCAGGGCGAAAGTAAATATCAATTCGCTGGCGATGATTAAGCAACTGGCTGAAAATCCGGTATCGATTTCGGTGCCGGACATCACGGTCAGCCTGAATGCCGCCCGTGCCGCCCGTGCCGCACGCGAGCGCCCTCAACGGTAGCGATTTGATGATTTCGCGCCCTATCCGTTGGACGTTATGGATCCTCGCGCTGAGTGCGCTGGCGGTCGCGATTGCGCTGGCGGGGCGCTATGGAAGTGGCTATGTGGTGTTCGTTATTCCGCCGTGGCGAATGGAGCTTTCGGTGATGCTGTTTGTGTTGCTGACGCTCCTCAGTTTTGGCGCGGTGTATGTGCTGCTCAGGCTTACCGGCAGCGCGATGCGTTTGCCGCGCGCGCTAAAATCTAAACGAAATGAGCGCGAGCGGGCCAAGTCACGCAACGCGCTCTACGCCAGCATGAAAGCGCTTTTTTCGGGCCAATTTCGTGACGCCGAGCGTCACGCCAGAACAGCGATGTCGGCCGAAATGGCGCACGAAGGCACACGTGACCTCGCTGCGGCGGTTGCGGCATGGTCCGCGCACGAAGGTGGAAATCTGGCCGCCGCGGTGCCTTATCTCGAACGTATTCGCGATGCCAAATCGGTTGAGATGCGCGACGCCTCAAAAGCCTACATGCTGCTGGCGGAAGGGCGCGCGCACGACGCGTTGCCGTTATTGAAAGATCTGGCGGTGAATGCGCCCAAAAATCCAGGCGTGCTGAAAATGAAAGTCGAAGCCGAGATGGCCGAAAAAGCGTGGGAGGATGTGCTCGCCACGCTTGGGCCGTTAACGCGTGCCGGCCTGATGCCTGCGCCTGCCGCACAACAAATCCGCTTGAATGCAGAGCTCAATCTGATTAAATCAAAGCCGGCAAATCGAGAAGTTATTTTAAGTACATGGAAATCGGTTTCCAATGAATCGCGCTATGACACATCGATTGTTGGCACCGTCGCCACGCGTCTGATCGCGCTCGGTTGTGGAGATGATGCGCAGCGGGTTATAGAAGAGGCGGTTGATGCCCGCGGTGCCGAGCGCTGGGACAGCGGCCTCGCCGCGATTTATGCGGAGTGCAAAGCGGAATTTACGCTGCCGCAAATCGAGCGTGCCGAAGGCTGGTTGCGCCAGCACGCGCGTGACCCGGTGTTGTTGGCGACACTGGGCAAGCTGTGCATGCGTCAGGCCCTGTGGGGCAAGGCGCAGAGCTATCTGGAGGCCAGTGTGGCCCTGGCGCCCACGTTGGATGCGCATATGACGCTGGCCAGGCTGATGGAGCAAACCGGTAAACGCGATGAAGCGATTAGACATATTCGCCGGAGCGCTGAATTGGCCAGATAAAACTGGCTTAACTGAGCGAAGTTCAGGTGCAAATTAAGCCAACACCGCGCGGCAGGATATTTTTGGTGCTTGCTGGAGAGCCAATATAGACGGGCATCCTCAAGGCATGCGCTCCAAACGCCGCGTGGATATTGGGCTGTAGGTAAATGGTAATTTGAAATGTGATAACCGATTTGATGAAAAAGATAATTAAATTATTGTCCGTGGTGTTCATATTGCCAGCGCTGGTGTGGGCCGAGGATGCGAGCATGCTGCGATGTCGTGCAATCACAGAAGCCGCCGCACGCCTAGCCTGCTACGACGCGGTCGAGCTACCATCCACGATTGCAAATGTATCGGCACAGAAGTCCCCGGCGGCATTACCCACTCCACCGCAAACACCGGCCCAATTTGGACTCGAACGACAAGCCTACAAGACCGAGCTTGATTCGGTTGAAAGTCGCATTGTGGGCCGATTTGACGGCTGGAGTGCCGGTTCCAGAATCAAACTCGAAAATGGCCAGGTGTGGCAAATCAGCGATGATACGTCGCGATTTTTAGATGCGAACAATCCTAAAGTGGTGGTGCGGCGCGGTGCGCTGGGCGCGTTTTATTTGGAGATTGAGGGCACCAACCATTCGCCGAAAGTAAGGCGCGTGCAGTAAGCTTGCAGTAGCTGCAGCGTGACTACCGGAGGTTAGAAAGCCGTCGGACTCACGTTGCCAAACCCAACATCAAGCTCATATTTTGTACCGCCGCGCGGCCTGCGCCTTTGCCAAGATTATCATGGCGAGCGATTAACACGGCCTGCCGTGTTTTGGGGTTATCAAATACAAACAGTTCGAGCGAGTTGGTGTTGTTCAACGCTTCAGGATCAAGTTCCGCAGGCGGCGCTTGAGTGTAGGGTTGCACACTGACGAAGCGTTGGCCCGCGTAGTGAGTGCTCAGTGCGCTATGTAAATCTGCGCCTGAAACGGGTGTTGGTAACGCCCATAGTGGGAGCGGAATTTCGACCAGCATGCCTTGCCTAAACGCACCGACCGACGGCGTGAAAACGGGCGCATGTGTCAGCCCCGAGTAATGCTGCATTTCCGGTAAATGTTTGTGCGCTAGGTTCATGCCATAGGCGATAAATTTGGTGTTTGCGTTGGTGCCCCCGGCCGTCTCAAATGCTTCGACCATTTGACGGCCGCCGCCGCTATAGCCAGATACGCCCCAGGTAGTGGCCGCGAATTCTTTGGGGATCAAACCCGCGTCGACCAGCGGTCGCATCAACCCAATAAAACACGTCGACCAACAGCCGGGATTTGCAACCCGTTTGCTGTTGCTGATGAGCGCGGATTGCGCTGAGGTCATTTCCGGAAAGCCAAATATCCAGCCTGGCGCAATACGATGCGCTGTGCTGGCATCAATAACCCGTACGTTCGCGTTTTCAATCATGGCCACCGACTCTTTGGCTGCGTCGTCGGGTAGGCACAAGATCGTCAAATCGACGGCGTTCAGCAGGCGTTTGCGTTCAGCCAGATCCTTGCGTTTTTCAGGTGCAAGACTGACTACTTCCACGTCATGCCGAATGCGCAGCAGATCGCGAATCAGCAGGCCAGTGGTGCCATGTTCGCCGTCGATAAAAATTTTGGCTGTCATAGAAAATAGGAGAAATTAATATGATTCGAGAGCGTAAGGATCAGTGCCAGCCCTAAATTTTGATTTACAGCAGACTTAAGCTTGGCTTGGCTTAAACCTGCGCCAACATCGTGCCAGCGTCAGATACCTCAAATTTCCCGGTAACTTCCAGGTTCAGTGTTTTGATCACGCCGTTATCGACGAGCATTGAGCAACGCTGCATGCGAATACCCATGCCGAATGCGCTTGCATCCATTTCGAGTCCCAGCGCCTTGGTCCACAATGCAGAGCCGTCACCAAACATGCGTACCTTGCCTTCGGTTTGCTGTTCTTTTGCCCAAGCGCCCATTACAAACGCATCGTTTACCGACACACACCAGATTTCGTCCACGCCCTTGGCTTTGAATTCGGCAACATGATCGCGGTAGCCGGGAACGTGTTTGACCGAGCAGGTCGGCGTGAATGCGCCAGGCAGGCCAAAAATCACAATTTTTTTGCCTTTGACCAGATCGGCAACGTGAAACTTATTCGGGCCCGGCGAGCAGCCCTCAGTTTCAACCGCAATGAATTCACTCAACACGCCGTCCGGCAAGGTTTCGCCAATTTTGATCATTTGAAGCTCCTTGAGGTAATTTTTATTTGAGGTGATATTTAATTTGAAAAGTCAGGCTTTAACGGGGGTAGATACAACGGGAGTAGCCGGGGTGGCATAAGTAAATGAATCAGCAAAAAATTCATCTTCAGACAGACCGCGCTCTGCAAACGCTTTTTGACCTGATTCGATCATGATCGGGGCACCGCAGGCATACACCTGATATCCGCTCAAGCGTTCAAAATCATCGAGAATTGCTTGATGGACGAGGCCTCTGCGGCCCTGCCAATTATCATCTGGTTTTGGGTCAGATAACACTGGAATAAAACTAAAATTTGGATGCTCTTTTGCCCATTGCAACGGCAGTTCTGCCATGTATAAATCCGCTAGCGATCGGCATCCCCAATAAAGCACCATTTCGCGATCTATGTGGGTAAAAAATGCGTGCTCTATTACGGCTTTAATGGGCGCAAAGCCAGTGCCGCCCGCCATGAAAATTATCGGTTTGTCTGAATCTTCGCGGAGAAAAAAAGAGCCATGTGGACCTTCAAAGCGCAGGATCGCCCGATCCCGCATATCGTTAAAAACGTGATCCGAAAACTGCCCGCCCGGAATGTGCCGAACGTGAATCTGGATGTAGCCGTCTTGATGCGGCGCGTTCGCCATCGAATAGCTGCGGCGGCCGCCATCTTTCAATAATATGTCCAGATATTGACCGGCTAAAAACTGCAGCCGTTCTTGCGCAGGTAATTTGAGTGACAGGATCGCCACATCATGCGCGGGTTTTTCGACTTTCTCTACGCGGCAAGGCAGCGTGCGGACTTGAATATCGCCCATCCCGCCGATTTCCCTGATGTTGAGCGTCAAATCCGAGCAGGCTTTGCCGACACAAAAAAGTGCTTTACCGGCGGCTTTTTCTTCCGCCTGCAAGGTGCGTTCCTGATAGACGCCGTAGTCGAATTCGCCCGATACAATGACGCCCTTGCAAGATCCGCATGCGCCGTTACGGCAACCATAAGGCAACCCGATGCCTTGGCGAAGTGCCGCCTCGAGAATGGTTTCGTCGGCGGCGGCTTTGAAGGTGTTGCCTGACGGTGACAGAGTGATTTGATATTCGGGATTGCTCATTTGCTTGATCTAAGGTTTGACTGATAGAGACGCGAGGACAAAAATATTTGGGCTAGGACAAACGGACTGGTGCTTCGATTGAGTTGCTTCAATTTTGCTGCCTCCCTTGTATTGCCAGACTTGTGAGGCTGCGCTTGTGGTGCTCCGTTACGACTACTTTATACTTCAACGACTATGAATTCCGCACCAAAAATTTTGATTGTTGGCTTTGGCGACGTAGGTGCGCGCTTGGCTAAACTGCTCGCGCCGAAACACAAGGTTTTTGCGCTTATTCGTGATGTCAGCAAGTCCGCACGCGCTGATGTCGCACGCATCTGCGGCGCGGTGCCGGTATACGGCGATTTGGATGATCGTCACTCGCTGTCCCGAATTGCTGGTCTCGCCAATATTGTGTTTCATTTTGCACCGCCCGCCACCTTGCCGCCGCGCGGTATTGATGACAAACGAACCCGCCGTTTGCTCGCCGCCCTTCATCAAAATGGAGCCGCGATGCTACCACAGCGTCTTATTTATATCAGCACCACCGGCGTCTATGGCGATTGTATGGGTGCGTCAATTGATGAGACATGTCATGTGGCACCCACCACTGATCGTGCCGTTCGACGTGTTCATGCAGAATCGTTACTCCGCCAATGGGGGACGCGTACGGGCGTGAAAGTTTCAATTTTGCGTGCGCCGGGAATTTATGCGGCGGATCGATTGCCGATAGAGCGCCTCAACAAAGCCACACCTGCCCTGATCGAAGCGGATGACGTGTTCACCAACCATATTCATGCTCAAGATCTGGCACGTGCTGCGCTTGCGGCGGCAACGCGTGGTCTGCCCAACCGGATTTATAACGTAGTGGATAACACCTCGCTAAAAATGGGCGATTATTTCGATTTGGTGGCAGATCATTTCAGGCTGCCGTGTCCACCACGCGTGAGTCGGGCAGAGGCATCAGTCGTTATTGGCGCGCCAATGCTGTCGTTTATGAGCGAGTCGCGGCGGATTCGCAACCAACGTCTTAAACAGGAATTAAGGTTGCAGCTTAACTACCCCACCATCAAGGATTTCTTGGATGGGCTTTTGCCAGTGGCTTAGGTTTCGCGCCTGAATTCACCATCGACCGTGGTTGCTGATGGGTGAGTGGTATGGGCCTGCTGACTGCCACGAGCGGCATTCGCGCGGCGGCTGGCCGCATACAGCTCTGCCCGGCTGCCTGAGTTGCTGTCTGCATGTCCTTGCGGCTGCATAGTGGCGGGCTCGCGCACGGGAATTAGCAGCAGCGCTATTGCCATCACGTCTGAAATCACGCCGGGAAAAATTAAAAGCAGACCAGCCAGCACGGTACGAAAGCTGTCAATAAAGGCCGCAAGTGAGAATTGTCCCTGCGAAAGCGCCGTTGCCAAACGTGAGATAAGCGAAAAGCGCGCTTGTTTAATCAGCGCGATGCCAGCCATCGCTGCGAACACAAGCCACGCCAGCACCCATCCGCCATGACCTTCCGGGCCCGCAGCGAGGCGATACAGAACTGTTCCCTCCGCGAGCGGGAAGCCGATTAATAAGCCAATGATTAAAAAACGCATTAATTTTCCTTCCACCACTCGCAAAGATATTGTTAATACCGACAAAATGCGGCCAAAATTCAGATTCATCACACTACCCCACCTAATTAAAGCTGTAAAGTTCGGCGTTTAACGCTAATTAAATTAAGGAAATTGAATTCAGCGCAAGATAAGCGGTCCTATTAAGCTAGGGAAATCATGTGTGACAGTCCGGTAGACGATAAACAACGCGAAACGTTGTAAACAGCTAATTTCGAATGCCGACGTCTTGTTTGACGGTTTCGTGGTCAGCGCAATAAATTCCTTTATATTCGTTTTGTCGTCAGGTCGAGCTAATCGTTCCCGTGTATTTTGACGGAGCGCAAGTATTTATAACCCCATAAGCTGAATCATCATGAAGCGATCGCGCCTACATATTCCAGTTTTCTCCGTTATCACCATCATGCCGTTGATATTTTCCATGCTCTTGGGGTTATCTTCGACGGTAATTGCCAAGACAAAAGCCACGGCAACAGCAGTATCTGGCGCAACGCCCGCGCAGGATTTGTTGCCAGCCGAAGATGTTTTCAAGGTTTCCGCGCGATTTAAGGATGCGAAAACAATTGAGCTCACCTATCAAATTGCCGATGGCTATTATTTGTATCGGAAGCGTTTTAGCGTCGCCAATGAAACGCCACAATTTAAGCTGGGTAAACTTGTGTCTCCAGCGGGCAGGGTAACGAAAGATGCGAACTTTGGACGTGTCGAAACCTATCGCAAGAGTGTGCGTGTACTCTTGCCCATCACCAGCTCGGATAAGGATGAGGGTAAGGATAAGGGGCCTGGTTCTGCTGCCGGAGTTGCCGGCACTGCCGCTGCCACGAGTTCTACCCATGCTTATACGGGTAACGGTACAGTAAAACTTAAAATCACTTCCCAAGGTTGTGCGGATGTCGGTGTCTGTTATCCACCGCTGCAGCACGATTTAACGATTCTGTTTGGGTCGGGCGATTTGGTGATGCTGTCATCCACTTCTGGCATGGGTGCGACGCCCATTGCCCAAACGTTATCATCTTCCGACAGGTCGCGTCCTGCGCTGCCGGTGTCGCCTAGTGTGGCCGATCTGATCAAAAAGACGCCGTGACACGACCAAAGCTGGCCATCGCCATTGGTTTGGCCGTTATGCTGTTGCTGGCATCAGCCGCACTCATGGTAGGTTATTTAACATCACCCAAATCCCAACGATTGTCCGGTGTGGAAATGCATGGAGGCGGCGTTACTGAAGTTTTATCCTCGCCCGCGGGCATGCAGGCCGCTGCTCAAATGCAGGTTGGTGGCGCGCCGGATGTCACGCCAGGCGTCATTTATACGGCGACATTCAAAGATATGGCTGGGAGACCACAATCGCTGGGGCAGTGGCAAAATAAATTGCTGGTCATTAATTTTTGGGCGACATGGTGTGCGCCATGCAAAGAAGAAATGCCTATTTTCGTCAAACTACATCAAAAGCTGGGGGAGCAAGGTGTGCAAATTGTCGGTATTGCTGCCGATACGAGCTTAAATGTTGCTAAATTTGCCAAAATGACATCTATTAACTATCCGCTTTTCTCGGATGAGGCGGGCGCAATAGAGTTTTCGAAGCGGCTGGGAAATCGTTTTGGGTTGCTGCCGCACACGGTGGTTGTCGCACCCGGCGGAGCGGTGATTTATACGAAGCTGGGGCTCATTTCCGAGGTGGAATTTGAATCTATCCTGCGGCAAAATATTCCAAAATGACCTAAAAGATTCTAAAAATCGTCTAATTAAGCATATTTGATCTGGCGTATTCTGCGGTGGACCTGTCCTTCCGGCGTGAAACAGTCGACTATGGAGCCGGCAAAATAATAGCTTGCAAATTTGAATTCATGGTGAGATTTTGCTTCTGTGCTCATTAATTATCTTGCCACAGCGGATCACCAGCCTGAACGCTTAAGGTGGCCTCGTCCGAATTTGGGGTGCCATTAAAGGCGCACCAAAACAGCCATCATTTTACCGCCCCATAAATACTTGACTTTTGGCCGCCAAGTTGGCAAAGAGCGTAACGTCGGTGAAAAACTAGACAACATGATGCGAAATGAGGCAAACTTAAACTCATGCGCAAAATTTTAGTTCTTCATGGCCCCAACTTAAACCTGCTCGGCAGCCGTGAACCCGGGCATTACGGCCACAGCACGTTAGCCGAAATTGATCAAACTTTGCGCAATCGGGTGGCAAACCTGCCAGCCGATACGGCTGGCAAAATTGAGATAGAGATCTTTCAATCAAACGCTGAAAGTGCCTTGATTGACCGTATTCAGGCAGCACCACTCGCTGGCGTGGGCTTCATTGTGATCAATCCAGCGGGTTTTACCCACACCAGCGTTGCAATCAGAGATTCCATTGCGGCTGTGGCGATTCCTTTTATTGAGGTGCACTTGTCAAACATTCATGCCCGGGAAACATTCAGGAAACACTCTTATTTTTCCGATTTGGCGGTCGGGGTGATTTCAGGTTTGGGTGCACAAGGTTATGAATTTGCCATTGACGCCGCGATCCGCACAATCCGTCTCACCATCGCACAGAACACATCAACCACCCAGAACTCAAACACGCTGAACCCTAAGTCTGCCGTTATTTCCGCTGCGCCTAGTTCCAACCAACACAAAAATTAAACCGACAAACCCGCTGCCGAACACAATTCGGCGGCGTTTTGTTATGAGGTAATGCTATGGATCTCCGCAAAATTAAGACCTTGATCGATTTGGTGCAGCAGTCTGGTATCGCCGAGCTTGAAATTACCGAAGGCGAAGAAAAGGTCCGCATCAGTCGGACCGGTAATGGCGGGCATTTCATGCAGCCGATGGCACCTACTTCGGTCATATTGCCGGGCGATTACGCCGGAGGCGCAGCGTCTGCGGCTTCGGCAATGGCAGCAGCGGTCGCTGAGCCTGCTGGTCACACCTTAAAGTCGCCGATGGTGGGTACGTTTTATCGCTCGCCCTCGCCCGGTTCAGCGTCGTTTGTTGAAGTTGGGCAAACGGTCAGCAAAGGTCAGACCCTGTGCATTATCGAAGCGATGAAATTGTTGAATGAGATCGAATCAGACGCCGCCGGGATCGTGAAGAAAATCTTGAGCGAAAACGGCCAGGCAGTGGAATACGGTCAACCTTTGTTCATCATCGAATAGAACCTAAGGCTAACGCGCTATGGCAGTCTTCGGCCCAAGCCCCAGAACCGGGGCCATGTTTGAAAAAATCCTTATCGCTAATCGCGGGGAGATCGCACTGCGCGTGCAGCGTGCCTGTCGAGAACTCGGTATCAAAACGGTTGCGGTGCACTCTGAAGCAGACGCTGACGCCAAATACGTCATGCTGGCCGATGAGTCAGTGTGTATCGGCCCGGCACCCTCTAAAGATAGTTATCTTAATATTCCGGCGATTATCAGTGCGGCTGAAGTCACTGACGCGCAGGCAATTCATCCCGGCTATGGCTTTTTATCCGAGAACGCTGATTTCGCCGATCGCGTGGAGAATTCAGGCTTTGTTTTCATCGGTCCCCGACCTGAAAATATTCGCACCATGGGCGACAAGGTAGCGGCCAAGGCAGCAATGAAAAAAGTCGGCATCCCCTGCGTGCCCGGGTCCGAAGGCGCATTGCCTGATGAGCCCAAGGAAATCCGCAAAATCGCCGCCGCAGTGGGCTATCCGGTCATTATCAAAGCGTCCGGTGGTGGTGGTGGACGCGGGATGCGGGTTGTCCATACCGAAGCGGCGCTGGTCAATGCCGTACAAATGACGAAGGCCGAGGCGCAATCTGCTTTCGGCAACCCAACGGTGTATTTGGAAAAGTATCTGGAAAACCCGCGTCATATCGAGATCCAGGTGCTGGCCGATGAACATAAAAATGCGATTTTTTTATGGGAGCGCGATTGCTCAATGCAGCGTCGGCACCAAAAAATCATTGAAGAAGCGCCCGCGCCCGAATTAAAACCAAAGCAGCGAGATCGCATTGGCGAGCGCTGTGCTGAAGCATGCGTGAAATTGGGATATCGTGGTGCAGGCACGTTCGAGTTTCTCTTTGAAAAAGATGAGTTTTATTTTATCGAGATGAATACCCGCGTGCAGGTAGAACATCCCGTTTCCGAGATGATTACCGGCGTTGATATTGTGCAAGAACAAATCCGCGTCGCGGCCGGCTATCGGCTGCGCTATCGGCAAAAAGATATCCAATTGCGCGGTCATGCGATTGAATGTCGGATCAACGCAGAGCATCCGACAACCTTTGTCCCGTCGCCCGGCCGTATTACGCGTTTTCACGTCCCCGGCGGGCCGGGTATCAGGGTCGATTCGCATGTTTACGCTGACTACGTTGTGCCGCCGTATTACGATTCACTGATCGCCAAAGTGATCGCGCATGGTGACACGCGCGAGCAGGCGTTTGCGCGCATGCGGACAGCGCTTTCGGAAATGGTGGTTGAAGGCATCAACACCAATCTGTCGCTGCATCAGGAATTATTGAATGACGCCGCCTTCATTACTGGCGCAACCTCGATCCATTTTCTGGAAGAACGCATGGCGAAACTCAAGAAGATCGCGGGCGGCGAAGGCGCATAGCAAACCACTGCGAATTGACTGGAGTGGACGCCTCGTCATTAGCAAATCCGTACAACGCATGACTAACCCGCGCTGGGCGCAAGCTCGTTGTGAAAAGTGAAAGTAAAAGTCTGCGCTGACTATGCCTTTGCGGCCAAAATTGCTTTAAAAGCATCGCTATTGCCCGTGCTTGGTAAAAATGTCTGAGCATTGCAAAATCACGATATCGTAAATTTCAGGGGCCGCGTAAAAGCATGAGCAAGGGGATGACTAAAATGATTTTTCTACGCATGGTTTTGTTGTCATTGATCTTGCCAAGTTCGAGCGTGAGTATTTTTGCTCAACAACCCGTTGAGCCGATGCCCGCCATTTTGTCTGTCTCGAGCGTTTCGACTAGCGCAACCACTACTCCGGCACCCACCAGAAAGCAGATATTGCGTCATTCGCGTGGGCACCTGAAGATAAGTCAATTGCGTTTTTGATGCCCGATGCGACACCTGAAGAGGATGAAAAAATTGAAGCCCGAATGCTGGTTATTCCTCGCCAGGCACACGGCCCGAACGAACCCACCTTGTTATTGAAATTGATGGAAACCAATGTGAGTTGGTTTGAAGAAAAACTAAAACCTTGAAGTGACGCCGCCAGTCCCATGCCATTCATTTCATTCAGCCTCATTCTTGACGAAAACCAGGCGGACGCGTTTAGCGATCAGCTTATAGAGTTGGGCGCGATTTCGGTCAACGTAGAAGATGCTGAAGAGGGCACTGTAAACGAAAGGCCTATATTTGGCGAGCCGGGTGGATCGACTGGCATGTGGTCTAAATCCAGGCTTACCGCGCTTTTTCACTGTGGCGTGGATGCTGCGCAAATTGGCCGGGAAGCCGCGTCAATGCTGGGGCATAAGGGACTTGAAGGTCTTGGGGGGCTTACTTTTGCTGTTGAGACGGTTGAAGATATTGACTGGGTGCAACAAACTCGGGACCAGTTTCAGCCGATACAGATTTCAGATCGCGTCTGGATCGTGCCTACCTGGCACGCAGCACCTGACAGGGCTGCGATCAATATTGCACTCGATCCTGGCGCTGCATTCGGTACCGGCAGCCATCCCACCACGCGCCTGTGTTTGCAGTGGCTGGAGGAGAATGTGGCCGTGACAAAAAACGCCACGATGCTCGATTACGGCTGCGGCTCGGGCATTCTCGCGATTGCCGCGAAAAAGTTTGGTACTGCAACCACAGTCGGTGTCGATATTGATGCTCAGGCAATTGACGCGGCGCGTTACAACGCGACGCAAAACCAAGTGGAAATTACGTTTTCGACCACCGACGTAACGCTCGATTTTGTGGCGGATATTACGGTCGCCAATATTCTCGCCAATCCTTTGAAAGTTTTAGCGCCGCTGCTCGCAAGCCACACCCATCCAGGCGGCCAGCTTGCGTTGGCGGGTATTCTTGACCATCAGGCCGATGACATTGTTGCGATTTATCAGCCGTGGTTCGACCTCAAGGTGTGGCGCAGCGCCGAAGGCTGGTCTTGTATCGCCGGGGTCCGTCGATAATTTGGTTTTCGGTCCCGCATCCGGCTTCGCTGGTAACGCTCACGCTAAATTCGCTAAACTTGTAGAATGTTATTGACCACCTGCACAACTTGCGCCGCGCAATTTAAAGTTTTGCCTGAGCACCTCAATGTGCGTCAGGGTCGCGTCATGTGTGGGCGATGCCGAACCGTGTTTAATGCATTCGAAACCCTGAAGCGCGTTGAAGATGCCCCTCCCTTGATTCCGCCGTTCTTTGCAGGCGGCTCGGTTACGACATCGCTGCCGGGTATTTCGGCCTACGCCCAGCCCATGCCGCCCGTCACCGCGGCACCTTCATACACCGTGCCAAGCAGCGATTTTCAAACACCTGGATTCGGCATCCCGAATAGTGCCGCGCCATTGGAAATAACCACGCGCCTGGCAGTGACCAGCGCTGAAATCAACGCCGACCTCGCGCGATTGGATGAAGCTTTTGCCGATACAGAAACGGTGCTCGAAACCAAACGCGAAGAATTCAAATATGCCGAACCTGAATCCGCGTTGCCATCCCTTGATCTGGGTTCAGTCCCGTCTCTGGCTTATGGTGCTAACGATTTTGCGTTGGCCGACGCCGATGACGTGCTGCTAGAACTCGACGTATCAGAACAGCCAGCGCGTCACGGGCCAACCGTGTCGACGTCTGATCTTCGCCAGTTTTCGGCTGCCGCGCTGGTAGCCTCGCCCCTGGAAGTGCCACTTGAATTCATCGCCGACCCGATCATCGCGCCGCCGCTGATGCCAACCGATCCGCCAAGCGACTTCGGTGCCTTGGGCTATCGCAAAGACCACGAGACCGAACATCCCCGACGCTGGCTAGCGCTATGTGTGGTGATGTTAATCACCCTGTGTATTCAATCGATCTATTACTTTCGAAGCGCCATCGCTGAAACCTATCCGCAGTTGCGACCCACACTCGCCAGTGCGTGTCAGCTTCTCGGATGCGGCCTTTCCTGGGGGCGCGATTCGGCGGCGATCGAGGTGAAAGGTTCCGAGTTGATTGAATTGCCGAGCAAGCCAGGACGCATGCTCGCCAGTGCAACGCTGATTAATCGCGGCAAAGTAACCCAGGATTACCCGTTGATTGAATTGCGGCTTACCAACAACACCAATCAGACCGTCATGAGCCGCATATTGCAACCGAGTGATTATTTGGCGGCGGCGGCGGCGAAAGACCAAGGGATAGTGCCGAATGCGGAAGTCGCGCTCAACCTCAATATAGAAGTGCCGCCCAAAACGGCCGCGTCAGGATATGAGTTTTTACCTTTTTACCCCTGAGGCTTGGTGGCAAACAGCTGAAATGTCCGTTAATGAGGTGCAGCGCTCGCGATAAGTTTTAGGCCGCGACTATTTTTAGCCCCTGCCTTAAAAGCCAATATTCATGCGCTTTTTCAAGGCATAGCTCTCAAACTCCCCGTCTATATTGTCTCTTGGAGCGTACCCCTAGCTAGTTATAATCGCCCAAAGAAACTTAATGGAGGGCGCACAGTCCTACTGTGCTTTCTAAATTTACCAGCTTTAAAATTTACGAAGTTGCGGTGCTTGCCTGCTGAAAGCCCGTTTCGCGCACCATTCACAAGTGCGCAGACGGCTTGCCGCAGTTTACGTTTGGGCGATCAGCTTAAATGCTCGACTGCTATAATCATCGGTTAAATATCGAGGTCCGATTGAGCGGTCAAACACAAAATGATTGATGAGTAAATTCAATGTCGGCAGTGCTCCAAACTTCCAATGACCACCCAGAACCACCCATCGTGTCGATAGACAAGATTGGCGCGGTGCTGATTGCACGCGGCAAGCTTGATTTAGCTAATCTCGATCGCGCGCTAAAGGTGCAGGAATCCGCCCGCGCCGAATCCGGCTCGAAGGAAAAATTGGGCTCGGTGCTGCTGCGCCTAGGGATGATTTCTGGGCGGGTATTGGCCGAGGCGCTGGCAGCACAGCACGGTTGGAAAATCGTCGAGGCAGATGAGTTTCCTGAAATGCCGGTGTTGGAAGAAGCGGTATCGCCGCGATTTTTGCGCGAGGCCGGGGCCATTCCCATCGCCGAAAATGAAGACGAGATTTTGCTCGGCATGATCGATCCTGCTGATCTATTTACATTACGGGCCTTTCAAGCGGCTACCGGCAAACGCGTGGTGTCTCGTTTGATATCAACAACTGATTTTGAAACGGTTTATGAACGTTTGTATGGCAGCGGCAAATCGGCAATGGGCCAGATCGTCGACGATATTTCCACGCGTGATGAGGAGCAGGAATTTGGCGATATTGAGCACCTGAAGGATTTGGCCTCAGAAGCGCCGGTAATTCGGTTGGTGAATCTGGTGATTAATCGTGCGTTGGAACGCCGCGCGTCGGATATTCACGTTGAGCCGTTCGAGAATCGTTTGATCGTTCGCTATCGCATTGACGGTGTGTTGCACGAAACCGAATCGCCACCGCGTCACCTGTCTGCCGCCGTGATTTCGCGGATCAAAATCATGGCGAATCTCGATATTGCCGAGCGCCGTTTGCCGCAGGATGGTCGTATCAAATTGCGCGTGCAGGGCAAAGAAATCGACCTACGCGTATCGACAGTGCCGACCATGCATGGCGAATCGGTGGTGATGCGTATTCTGGATAAGGGCGGTGTCGCGCTTGATTTTCACCAGCTCGGTTTTGACACCAGCAATTTAAAAGTTTTTACCAATATTCTCGGCCAGCCGCACGGCATCATTCTAGTTACCGGCCCGACGGGTAGCGGCAAGACCACAACGCTTTACACTGCGTTGGACCGGCTCAATCAGCCCGATGTAAAAATTCTAACGGTAGAAGATCCGGTTGAGTATCAGATGGCCGGCATTAACCAGATTCAGGTCAAGCCACAAATCAATTTATCGTTCGCCAATGCGCTGCGCTCGATTGTTCGCCAGGATCCTGACGTGATCATGATCGGCGAGATTCGCGATCTGGAAACCGCGCAGATCGCCGTACAATCCGCACTCACCGGCCACTTGGTACTAAGTACGTTGCACACCAACGATGCCGCCGCATCGATCAACCGGCTGCTTGATATGGGTGTGGATGATTATCTGCTCACCTCTACCGTGATCGGGATTCAGGCGCAGCGGCTGGTGCGCGTGCTCTGTGTGCATTGCAAGGAAAGCTATCATCCGGTGGAAGAGGTTGTTGAGCAATTGGGCTTGCGCCGCTTTACGAAAGAACAGCGTGTCACGCTATATCACGCGAAGGGCTGCGAGCATTGCGGTCACAGCGGTTATTTTGGCCGAGCCTGTATTATGGAAGTGCTGACGATGACGGATACCTTGCGCAGTCTGGTGATGCGCCACGCGACATCGAGCGAGCTACGCGCAGGAGCGATCGCCGCGGGCATGGAAACGATGTATGAAAACGGTTTAAAAAAAGCAGTTTCAGGTCTGACCACGGTTGAAGAAGTGTTGCGCGTTACCCGTGAAGATTAAGTGACGATGAGGGAGCTTAATTGTGCCATTGTTCCAATATAAAGCCGTCTCGGCAGCGGGCGAAGTCAACGAAGGCGTGATGGATGCGGCCACGCAATCTGCGGTAATTGAGCGCTTGCAGGGCATGAATTTGATCCCGATTCGCGCGGCCGAGCTGGCCGGAAACTCCAATCCAGCCGTGGGCCAAAATGCGCCGAAAGCTGCGTCTTTATTCAGTCGTGGCAAAGTGTCGCAACCTGATCTGGGCAACATGACGCGAGAATTGGCGACATTGTTGAGAGCGGGGCTGCCGCTGGATCGCAGCTTTGAAATATTGATTAACCTCGCGGAAAGAAAGCCTGTTGCGGATTTGTTGAATGAGATTCGCAATGCAGTGCGCGGCGGCGCTTCGCTGTCGAAAGCGCTGGATAAACATCGTGATATATTTTCGCGTTTTTATATCAACATGGTGAAAGCTGGCGAAGTGGGCGGCGCGCTGGGCAATGTGTTGACACGCTTGGCCGATCATATGGAGCGTTCGAAGGAACTCAAAGATAGCGTGGTGTCGGCGCTAATTTACCCGACGATTCTGGTGGTGGTTTCGTTTATGTCGGTTGCAATCCTGGTGATATTTGTGGTGCCACAGTTCAAGCAAATTTTTGAACAATCCGGGAAAGCGTTGCCATTAGCCACCGAGATTGTGCTGACGAGCGGCACATTTTTACGCGCCAACTGGCCAATTATTTTGGGCATTATCCTGTTTGCAATTTGGCTGCTATCGCGTTCGCTGGCCAACCCGATTTCGCGAGCTCGCTGGGATGCGAAATTTTTGCGTTGGCCGTTGCTGGGCGGTTTGATTGCGCGGATTGAGATGGCGCGGTTTTCGCGCTCGCTGGGCACACTTTTGCAAAATGGCGTGCCGTTACTGACTGGTTTGGCGATTTTAAAAGACACGTTGGGGAACGCGGTATTCCGTAACGCTGTCGAAATCATATCGCGCGATTTGAAGGAAGGTCGCGGTATGTCGAAACCGATGCTGGAAGCGAATGTATTTCCCAAAATGGCGGTGCAAATGATCGCGGTGGGCGAAGAAACCGGCAAGCTCGATGAAATGTTGTTTCAAGTCGCGGATGTGTATGACCGCGAAGTTGCATCTGCGATAAAGCGCTCGATGGCATTGCTGCAACCGATCATGATTGTCGTGCTGGCAATGTTGATCGGTGGCATCATCATGTCGATTCTGGTGGCGATGTTCGACATGATGGATGTACCGATTTGATTTTTATGGAGTTGTTATGAGAAAGAACGAATTTATAGCCAGGAACGGAATGCTTTCGCGAGGTTTCACCTTGATCGAGATTTTGATTGTCACCACGATCATCGCGTTAATCGTGGCGTTTGCCGCAAGCAAAATTTTCGGTGGCGGCGACAAGGCGAAAGCAAGCTTGACCAAGGCGCGTATTTCCGGCCTGGCTGGAACCCTTGATCTGTACAAGTTGGACGTCGGCAAGTACCCCACGACGCAAGAGGGGCTCAGAGCGCTCGTTCAGGCGCCCGGCGGCACCAGCAAATGGAATGGTCCATATGAAAGAAACGAGGACAACATCAAGGATGCGTGGAACAACGAATTGACCTACCGCTCGCCCGGTGATCAGAACCGCCCTTATGAAATTACTTCGTTGGGTGCTGACGCCAAAGATGGCGGCGACGGTGCAAATAAAGACATTCATTCCTGGGATTAATCTCATCGATTTCTATGAAGGCGCGCGGATTCACATTGCTGGAAATCATGATCGTGATTACGATCATTGCACTTTCATACACGCTGCTCCCGAAGTTGTTTTTTTCTGGTGTTTCGGGTGCTGAGTTAAAGTCCAATGCGCGCCAGGTGGCAGGCGGTTTGAAGCTGGCGCGCGATACCGCGATCTATAGCCGGAAACCCGCATTTTTATCACTGGATTTAGGCAATCGCGAGTTTAGCGTCGATGGTGAAACCAAGGTACACAAGCTGCATCCCGACGTGGAGTTAAAGCTCTACACAGCGCAGGACGATCTGGTGTCTGATACGGTCGGCATGATTCGATTTTTTGCTGACGGCTCTTCCAACGGCGGGCGTGTCACGGTCGGTGCCGGTGCCCGCAAATATTTGATTGATATCGACTGGTTGACGGGCCGCGTCACGATTGATGAAAGCAAAGATGAAAAAGCCTAATCAACGTGGTTTCCTTTACAGGCAAAATGATGAACGCGGTTTTTCGTTGCTGGAAATCCTGGTTGCGTTCGTGTTGCTGGCGTTGGCGATGGCGGTGCTGATGCAAATTTTTTCGTCAAGCCTGAATGGTGCCACGGTGGCAGACCGTTACGCAAAAGCGACGATGTTGGCGGAATCAAAACTGGCTGCGGCCGGGGTGGAAGAAGCGTTGAATGAGGGATCCAGTAGCGGCACTTATGACGAGCTTTTTTCTTGGGTGGTGGAGATAAAGCCCTATAACGAGCCGTCAGTAGACACTACCGGTGCCAACTTGGATCAAATTTTGTTTGTGAAGCTTTTTGAGATAACCGCCACGGTTTCATTTCCAGCCAATGATCGTCGCACAGATCGGACGGCGCGGATAGTTTCACTCACAAAACTAAAGCTGGGTCCGAGGCAAAATTTGTGATCACGGGCAAACGGTCGTGCGGCTTTACCCTGATCGAGTTATTACTCGGCTTGGCCTTGCTGGCTTTAATGATGTTGATGATTTCGGCTTCGCTTACCTTTGCGATTCGCTCCTGGGATACCGGCGATGCGCGTATTACCGAAGCCGCGCATTTACGGGTGGTGGATACTTTTTTGCGTCGTGAGCTGGGTGAAGTATTTCCCGTACGCTGGCGCGGTATTCCAGAATCAAAAATCGCCTTTGACGGTGGGCAACAAGAAATAAAATTTGTTACCGCGCTCAATATTGACGCGGCGGCGGGCGATGGTGGTTTGCAGTGGGGGCATATTTCTCTGGGGTCAGACGAGAAAAATGGTGAACGCTTCACCTCATTGTTTATCCAACGAGGGCGATTCGATCAATTCGCCAAAGAATGGTCGGATCTGGCTGAGACCAAGCCGGTGCGGTTGGTGGAGCATGTGAAGCAGTTGGAGATTCAGTATTTTGGTGCGGAAAATGACACGACCGACGCGAAATGGTCGGATGAATGGAATAACCCGATGCGTTTGCCACAGTTGGTGAAAATTACCTTGAAGCTGGATCACGGTCGCGATATTCCGCCGATCGTGATTAGCCTGCGCGTGGGTGAAGAGGCGGGTTGCTATGACACAGGCTTTGCGCGCCAGTGCGGAGCCCGTCGTGCTTAATACGCTTTTTCCACGGGGATGCGCGCCGCTTTCGCGTTCGCACATTGCGTTCGGCTTGGGGCGGGCCCGTCAGCAAGGACTCGCGCTGGTTATTGTGTTGTGGATTGTGACGCTGTTGACGGTAATCGCAACCTCGTTTCTGTATGCGATGCGAACCGACGTCAAAGTGGTGACGAATGGCATGTCTCGCGCTAAGGCCGAGGCTGCCGCTGAAGCGGCCATTCATCGTGCGTTGTTCGATTTATATAAACCGGCCACCGTAACGGATCGCTGGCTGGCAGACGGGGTGCCCCACAACTGGCGATATGGCGAAGCCAATGTATCCGTGGCGATGGTGGATGAGTCTGGTAAAATTGATATTAATGTCGCCTCTGACCAACTCATGCGGGGCATATTGGCGGCGCAAGGTTTGTCGGATGAAGAAGCCACCGCACTCGTGGACTCAATTGCGGATTGGCGCGATCAAGATAATTTGAAACGATTGCATGGAGCGGAAGAGGCCGAGTACGTTGCAGCAGGAAGAAAATACAAGCCCGCTAATGCGCCGTTTCAAACCATCGAAGAATTAAAACTGGTGTTGGGCATTACCCCCGATCTTTATCAACGCCTCGCACCGCTCATAACAACTTATTCGCGCCAGCCCGGTATTAATTCGCAGATTGCATCACGGGATGTGCTGCGCTCTATTCCTGGTGCAACCGATGTTCTTGTGGATACTTACATGCAGCAGCGTGAACAAGCTCGCGCCATCAAAGCGGTAATCCCGCCATTTCAACCCGCGCTGCCCTATCTCGCGGGCGGCAATGGCTTTGTGGTTGGCGTGCGCGCCACTGCAACACTCGATGACGGTACGGTATACGTTCGCGATGCGGTCTCGCTGCGCTCGCCCAATCCAAAGCGTCCGGTAGTGTTTTTGCGCTGGCAGGAAGGCGAAATTACTGCCGCTGAAAACGCGCCCGGCACAAGTGCACCTGCGGTTATTCCTAATGTTCCCAATCTTCGCGTAGACGCATCCGGTGCGGTTGGCGGTGTCGCGCCTAGCCGCGCATCCAGTCGCCTGGCAGCGAGCAGGATTTAAACTTTTCATTATGGCGATCACAACCAAACCCATTTCTTTGCTCGCGAGTGCGAGCCAGCGTTTCTCGTCTTTTTGGCAATGGTGGACGCAAGAGTTGAGTGCAATGGTGCCGAAACGGGTATCGATGGCGTTTGCGGGCGATGCATCGCTAACCGACTTGATGATCGAAGATGCCGCGCTGGTACGGGTAAAGGTGAGGGCAGATAACGCGTTTGTGCAGGAATTAAAGCGCGTTCCGCTGTTGTCGCGTGATGCGGCGGCCGTGCGTACGGCGCTGGATGAGTTATTGCGAGGTGAAGGGCGTGATGTCCGGGTGCTGGTCTCGCCGGAACATGTCCTGCGCAAGCGCGTTGTTTTGCCGATGGCGACAGAGGAAAATTTAATTGACGTGGTTGGCTTCGACATGGATCGTCAAACACCATTTACAGCGGCGCAGGTGTATTTTGGAGCGCAAGTGGTTTCGCGTGATGTGACGCGTGAACGGATCGAAGTCGAAGTCGTTGCGGTGCCTAAAAATATACTTTTGCCGTGGCTGAACGACATGCGCGCCGCCGCCATTTCTGTTTACAGTATTGTTGCCGCCGATGATTTTTCGCTCGGCTCTAAGCCTGGCGACAGAGCACGTGACGCGCAAGGTTTGCGGCGCGGTGCGCCACCGATTGAGTTGCTGCCCATGTCTGCCGGCCCTGCGCGCCGCTGGAGCAATATGCAGCGTATCAATGTGGGCCTGTTGCTGCTGGCGGTGGTTTTGGCATTGGTCGCGGTTTTGTTGCCGATTTGGCAGAAACGCGAGATGGTCAAAGAGCTGATGCCAGTCGCCGCGAAAGCGGATTCGGACTTCAAAATTACCCAGCGCGTGACCGAGGAATATACCCGGCTGGCGAGTGAGTACAATTATGTGGTGGGGCGTAAACATGCAAACTATCCTGTGGTGATGCTAGTCGACGAAATTACCAAAATTTCACCCGATACGATGTGGATTCAGAGTTTTGAATACAAGGCGCTGGTAAAAACGCGTGAGCTGCAATTGGCAGGAGAAGCCGCGTCGGTATCGAAGGTGATCGAAAGTCTGGAACAGACACCGTTCCTGCAAAATACGACGCAACGCCAACAAACGCGTCAAGGCAGCCGTCCTAATTTTGAATATTTCACGCTTGCCAGCGAGGTGAAGCCGCGCCCGCTGCCGGAGGCCATAGTGATAGGTGCGCTCACGGCGACACAAGCTCAACAGGATTCACCGGCGCTGGTGCTAATCCCCTTGCCGAGTATGCCCAATACACCCGCAGCGCCCTTTGCGCCTGCCGCGTCAATGGCGGCGCCCCCTGTGCCTGCCACCCTTATTGCACCGATCATTGCACCCGTCATTACCCCGTTGAAAAGCCCGCCAGCAGCGACCGGAGGCGCGAATTTGCCGGTAATGGGCACTCCGCCGGCGGCTAATGCGCTGGTCACTCCGGTGACTGTTCCAAAATCGGTTAGACCCGCCACAACCCCTATGCCAGCCCCCGGTGCAGGCAATTCGCCCACCCCTATTCCGTTCCCGCCTTTGTCGCAAATATCACCGCTTATGCCTGTGCCGACCCCGCCAAATAATATAAGGCTGTCAGTGCCTGCGCCATCGCCGAACGCGCCAAATGTGCCGAATGGTAAGGCGCCGACGCCATGAGCACGCTTCGTCAGCGCCTTTCGCCACGCGGTCGCCGCATGCTTGCGATCAGCATTTTGGTGGCGGTAATTTTGCTGCCGATCGCGGGGGTCGCGGCTTTGGCTTGGACCGGACACCGCCATTACGATGATGCGCTGTTCAAAATGACTCGGCAGCTAAAATCACAATCGAGCGCGAATGCGGCGCGTCCGCAAATGCTTGAAACCGTTGAGTTGTTGAAGGGCAAAGACATCAAAAAGTATTTCCTGAAAGGCGGAACGCCGGCCTTGGCGGGGGCCGAGCTACAGGAGCTCGTCAAATCGATGGCCGAACAAAATAGTGGGCGTGTACTGTCAGTTCAAAGTTTGCCGCACAAAGATGCTGACGGTTATCGACAGCTAAGTGCAACGGTACAAATGAGCGTGAGCGTGCCAAATTTGCGGTCAATTCTGTATGCACTCGAATCAAGAGAGCCGTATATTTTTGTTGATGGTTTAAAGGTGACGTCGCAGGCGGGATTCGGTTTTAAACTTGCACCGGGCGCCCCAGAAGTTGAGCATTTTGTGCAAATGGATGTATCAGGCATTGCGCCATTGGCGGTGGCGGAAGCGGCCGCGCCAACCCCACTTGCTGCGTCGGCTGGAAAATCAACCACCAACGCCGAGCCGAAAAAGCCTGCCGGAGGAAAAACATGAAGCCTGCTTCTGGCTCGATGGCTCCATCAAAGGCGGCGGGATTTAGGTTCATCGTGCAGCGGTACTGGCTGACTGCGCTCATCGCCGTTGCGGTGTTGGGAGTGGTTGGCGTGTTTGCATGGGAAACGGGCTGGGGCAGCTATTTATTTCCCAGAACTCCCAACTTTAGTGGCGCGCCACGCCAGGCCGATAATATTGTAATTTTGCCGCCATTCGTCATGCCACCCATCGATCCAACTTACAAAGAAACCGTGGAACGCCCGCTGTTCAGTCAAAGCCGCCGTCCCAATCCACCTGCCGCCGCTGTTGCCGCAGCGCCTGTCATGGAAAAAGGCAAGTACCGTTTAAGCGGCACGTCAGTGAATGCTCAGGTGAGCACTGCGTTTTTAGTGGATATCAGGTCGGGTAAAACCTGGCGTGTCGTCAAGGGCGCGATAGTTGACCCGACGGGCAGTCAGGGCGCGACCCTGGATAGCGTGGATGCCACGCGAGTGGTACTAAAGCTGGGCGACGAAACGGAAGTGTTAACGTTGGCGACATCAAAATCCGCAGCCGTGCTACCGCCGAATTTTGCTCAAAATGCGATTCCCCCCGGCGCGCAAGCGATAAATGGTGCGACGGCGCAGGTGATTCCCCCCAGTTCTGCGCTCAGCGCCGGGCCACAGAGTACCAACAGTTTTGGGGTGGGCGGCGCATTTGGACGCCCCCCAAACGCAGCTTCAATGCCCGTCCCGCTGTTGCCGGGCCAGACGGGTAATGTGCCACTGCCCGCTCCCACTGGCGCAAATTCAGGGCCGGTCCCTATTCAAAACGATGCGCGAGGCATGCCCATAGCGGGTGCGGTGAGCAACAGCAGCGCGGCCACAAATTCAGCCGAACCCACGGCTGCCCGTCGACGCCGTTTCCAAAATTTACCCCAGTAGGCGGGCGTCGTATTGTTCTCAGGAATATTAATAAATGAAAATGCAAAAAACTAGACTCGCGGATGGCTATAGCGGCCAAGCAGTTACGTTGACAAACGCGCCGATATTTAACCGCACAATATTGGCGGGCATGGTGCTGGGTGCATTGGGGGGTTGTGCGCTTTTGCCGCCGACCACGGAGGGTGTCAATGATCCCTCTAAAGTCACGGCTCAGGCTCCGGTGGAAGCAGACCCTCCACAAAGAGCCGTCACCGTATTGCCCTCTGGACCGTTTCCACCGCTTGCAGCCTCATCCCCCCCCGTCATAGTGATAGCGACAACGCCAATAGCCAGTGGCTCAACGATTGCGCGTACTGGTGTCGCGACGACGTCAGCCACCGTGGTGGCGCAACCGGGCGCGAGCGCATCATCTGCAGCGCCGATTGCACCAAACGCAGCACTAGAGATTCCCGCAGCGCGCATTTTTCAGGGCACGGGTAATTTCGTCAAGCAAATGCCCGCTGTGGCGCCGGTAGCGTCAGGCCCCGAGGAGTTCAGCCTGCAGTTCGAGAGCACTGATATCCGCGCCATTGTGCAGACCATCATGGGCGACTACATGCGCGAATCGTTCACCATTCACCCGTCCACGGCGGGGACGGCAACCATTCGTTTCTCTCGACCGGTATCGCGTAAAGATTTGATTCCGATCCTCGAAATGTTGTTGCGTCAAAATGGCCAGGTCATGATTCGTGAAGAGGGAATTTATAAAATTCAACCTGCTGGCCTCGGCATTCGCGGCACCACCACGCCGCAAGTGGGCGTGGGTGCCGCGGCGCTGCCGGCGGGCTATTCTGTGCAGATCGTGCAGTTGAAGTTTGTCGGCGTGACCGACATGAAACGTATTCTTGAACCCTATGCAGCGGATGCCGCAACGTCGGTGAAAAGCGACGATATTCGCAACCTGTTGATTCTCTCCGGCACGCAGCGTGAGTTAAAGCACTTGCTCGATATTGTTGAGTTATTTGATGTGGATTTTCTGTCTGGCTATTCGGTGGGCTTATTTCCGATGTCGACCGACGTCAAGGCGCTGGCAGGTGACCTTGACCGGATTTTTGGCACCGCCGCGCAGAGCCCGTTAGCCGGTATCGTGCGGATTATTCCGATCGAGCGCATGAATGGCCTGCTGGTGGTGACGACCCAACCGCGCTACCTTGCAGAAGCAAAAACGTGGATTGAGCGCCTTGACAAAAGCAATGGTGGCTCAGGCGGTATTCGTCTGAACGTGTATCAGGTACAACATGGGAAGGCGGATAAATTAGCGCAATTGCTGGGCGACGTTTATGGCAATCGTTCTGGCAGCACCTCTCAACCTACATTGGCACCAGGACAGCGCGCAGGACAGCTCGGCATTCCGCCGACCGGATTGCCCGGACAGGCAGCTCAACCCGCGACCACCGCGCCGCCAGCAACAGGTTTTAGCGGCAGTGGCAATGGCGTGTCGAAAGACCTGCGAATCATTGCCGACGTCGAAAATAACGCGTTGCTGGTGCTCGCATCTCCGTCGGACTACGAAACCATTCAGATTGCGCTAAAGCAATTGGACGTGCCGCGCCGGCAGGTGAAGGTTGAGGTGTTGGTGGCGGAGGTTACGCTTACGGACGATCTGAAGTTTGGGATCGAGTGGTTTATTAATTCGCGTCCTGGCGTGACGGGTGCCTTGCGAAGCGGAGGCAACCTACCGTTAACGCCAAAACCAACGGTTCCCATAGCAGCGGCGGCTGGATTACAGCTCATAGATGTTGTTGGCGGCGATATTCGGGCTGTATTGCAGGCGCTCGGAACAGATGGGCGCTCACAAACGCTATCCACGCCGAATATTACTGTGCTTGACAACGAAAAAGCGTCAATCAATGTAGGTAATCAAATCTCAGTAGATACAGGCACAACCACGGGCGCTGGGGGCGTTACGCAAACCTCTCGTACTTATATAAATACCGGGGTAATCCTTGAGGTTACCCCTCGAATCAACGCTGGTGGCCGCGTCACGCTAGAAATTAACCAAGAAATTAGCACCCCAGCGCCGGGTGCGGCGGCGGGCACTAACCCCAACATTTCGACGCGTAAAGCCAAGACCGTTGTAAATGTTGCATCCGGCGAACCGATGGTGTTGGCGGGTCTGATACAGAACGACACCAGCTCCGGAACTGCAGGCTTACCCTTGCTATCTAAAATACCGATTTTAGGGGGCTTGTTTGGAACGCAGTCGCTTTCAAAAATTCGCACCGAGTTGGTAATTATCATCACGCCGGTTGTGGTTAATAACTCAGATGATTCCCGTGCTGTGATGGAAGAGTTGCGCAAAAAATTGCCGTCCTTACAATCCGTGTTTCCGAAGTCAAAATCGCTATCAAACGAAGCACAATCAAGTAAATAGCCGTTGCAAATGTTGTAAAAATGACACACGGGAGCTAAATCAAGTCAAAACGTGTTGATTCGATTGACGCTTTAATTAGAATTCTCTACGCTTAACATTGGCTTTGTGTTCAGAGAATACATTAACACTATGCTGAAAGAATTGGATTCATTGTGATATTTAGAATTTTTCAAGTTGTATTTTTTGGTCTTGTAGTGGTGTTAATATCCGCTTGTAGCACACCTGCTGGAATTTCTGATTCGTCCAGCAATGTAGCGGCGGTTGACAAACTCGTTATGCAGCGAGCCCAACAGCGTTGGGATGCGATTCTGGCGGGTGAGCTTAATCAAGCCTACGCATTTATCAGCCCCTCGGGTCGGGCAAAGCTACAGGCGCAGGATTACCGGTTGAGAGTAAATACGTCTCATTTTCGCAAGGCAAAGGTTCAAGAAGCAAGCTGCCAAGTTGATTCATGCGATGTGAAAATTTCGCTCGATTACGTAATTGGTGGTTTGTCTTTGAATCAGACATTGTCGGAAATATGGATTTTAGATGAGGGTAATTGGTGGTTTGTGTACCGTGGTTAAGCGAATAGTTAATTCGTATATCTGTGGATAACAATAAAATTGTTTGAAAAATGGTTTTGGCTGGTATAAACTCGTAGTGTTGTAGCTTCTAAAAAGTGATCACTTTTCTCTAAAGGAGTACCTTAAAAAATGAATACGTTCAAAAAGAAGTCTTTGTATGCAGCGGTGTTGGCAGGTCTGGGAGCACTCGGTGCCGCCGGGACCGCGAACGCAGTACACTTGAATCCGGATGGCTTGGGTCAAGTTTTGATTTACCCGTACTACACGACTCGCACTTCTGCAGCTGGCGCATCGTTCAACACGTTAATGTCGGTTGTTAATACAACTAACCAAACCAAACTTGTAAAAGTTCGTTTCCTCGAAGGCCGTAACAGCCGCGAGGTACTTGACTTTAACTTATACCTGTCGCCTAACGACGTATTTACGGGTGTCATTGTTCCGACCGGCGCGGGCGCAAGCTTCGTGACGAACGACAATTCATGCGTAACCCCTAGCGACCTGTTCGCGGGTACCGGCGGTCGTGCAGGTTTGAATGTATTCAAAAACTTCCAGTATTCAGGGGCAGCAGCAGATACCGGTCCAGTCGATTTGGATCGTACCCGTGAAGGTTACTTTGAGGTTATTGAAATGGGCGTTGTAACCGACGCTACCATCACTTCTTTCGCCAAGCACGGCACAAACAACATTCCTGCCAATTGCCCAGGATTGGATGCTTATGATCCAGGTAGCGGTAACGTTACAACTCCGCTTCCGGGCAATTATCTGTCGCCTCCTAGCGGTGGTTTGTCTGGCCGCGCAAACGTGATTAGCGCTGGAACCGGTGCTAACTACGCTTACGATGCAACCGCATTCGACGCATGGTCAAACATTGTTGCTTACACGCCAACGGGCCAGGTAACACCACGTCTGGGTCAAGCAGCGCCCCCAGTTTCCAACGTATTCGTTGGCGCTGGTGCCGTTACAAGCCAGCCTACGGTTACGGGTAACGTAAACGCAGTGTGGACAAACGGTGCAGATGCTTTCTCCGCGACCATTATGCGTAACACCGTGTTGAACGAGTATGTTTTGGATGCGGGTACTGTTTCCCAGACTGACTGGGTTCTGACATTCCCAACCAAACGTGAATACGTTCGTGTTGGTGGCGGCGCCGCAACAGCGCCGTTTACATCTAACTTCAACATGACTGGTGCAGCTCCTGGCGGTGGTGGTTCATGTGACCCATATGCATTCTCCGTATACAACCGCGAAGAAGGCACTACCGGCGTGGCGCCAAACGTAATTCTGCCATCACCATTGCCACCCGCAACGCAAATTGCAGGTTCAGGTACGTGCTGGGAAGCAACAGTAGTTCCATTCCAAGGAACTAGCTTGTTGGGCTCGGTAAACACTTCGTTCCCAGTCAGCCAGCTGCTAAATTTTGTTGGCTCTGCCACAACGGTCGCAGGTTCTTTGACTAGCCCAGGCTTGCCAGGAACGAATGGTCCAAATGGTTGGTTGCTGATTTCGTACAATGCACCAGTGCAAGGTTTGACACCAGCATCGGCAACATTGAACGGCGTGGCAATTACACCAGCGAGACATGTTGGCTTGCCGGTTATCAGCATGGCATTCACCAACTTTAATAAAGCGGGTGTTGTTTCGCAATACGGTCAAGTTTCGCAAGCTAAATACACACGTAGCATCCAGTAATATGGTTTTTAAGTTTTGAGAAAAGGGGCGGATTTCCGCCCCTTTTTTTATTACAATTGTTGTCATTTTGGTTACAGTAACGCTGCTAACATCAGGTTATAATAAAGAATAATAATATTTAGCAGAGCATACCGGAACTGCAGAGTTGGCTAGTGCTCGCAAACAAACCTCTTCACCCAACCGAGGAATTAAATGAAAAAGTTCTTTGTTCCAATTTCAAACGCAGTGTTAACAGCGGCAGCATTGACCGCTGTTTCACAAGCAGGTTATGCGCAAACCATTCGGGTCAACGGCACAGCTTGTACTTTATCGCCCCTTCAAGTCTTAGTTACAAGCACCGGAATAGACATCACCGTGCCGCCAGCTTGTGTTGGCGTAACCGCCCCGCCGCCTGTGGTACCGCCCACACCGCCCGTAACACCGCCCGTAACGCCACCCACCACACCGCCTGTAACGCCCCCCGGAACGCCGCCTAGCGCTTGTGGAGCCGGTGCAGACTGTTCGGTAGAGGGTGATGTCATTCCCACGCCATCGCGATCAAACCCAGGTGGAAATAGCGCCTCCCGTGCTGGCAAGCTAAATGGCCCTAGCCCCATCAATGCGCTGATGAACTCTTACGCTGCTGAAAATGTAGCGGCCAAATGTTCAAACGCTACCCCCGCCATTACGCGCCTGTGGCAGCACAATATTGACTTCACTAAGTATCAAACTAGCGGAGGTAACGATTACCCATTCTTGGCAGCGAATGAGGCAATGACTTGGAAATTTACCGCGCCGGCCGAGGGCACATCAAACATCTTTCAATATAACGAAGGTACGCAAGTTACTTTTGTTAGCGGCTTCATGAGCGTCTCGGACAAGCCGTGCGATTTTGATGTTAATAAACTTGTGTCGGGCGCCTCAAGAAATGCATGCTTCAGCTCCGAAGCATACGGCGTTTCGATTTATTACAGAGCTACCGCCGGTGCTGTCCAGTCATACGAATGTAAGATGGTGCCTGGCCAGACGTATTATCTGAATTTGCGTATGCAGGATGCCCGACCTGCCTCACGTGGCGGCCTGCCTACACTTGATTCGTGCGCATCTAGTGGCGCTGGATTATGCGGCGGATACGTGCAGATTCGATAAGCCCTGATCTTTAAAATCTAAAAGAGCGGGAGGCGCGCATATGGCGAGTCTCCCGCTTTATTTTTTATGACTATGATAAATAAACTAATTCTCTCGACGATTGTCACTGCTGCGTTTGCAGTAAACGCCCAGGTGAGCCCACCGCAAGCGTCAATGACGGCCTCAAATTCTGCGGTAGAAAAGCCCGTAGTTGGTGCAGATACAGTGCTTGCATCCAATGCGACAGTAAAGGTAACAAAAGCAGATTTCGATGCTGAAATAAGTCGGATCCCAGAGTCAGAACGTTTTGAATTCCTGCTTAGTCGCGTGCGTATTGCAGGGCTGTTGGAAAACCTGCTCATAAATAGAGTCCTGGCTCAAGAGGCGATTGAGCAGAAGCTCGATCAAAATCAAATCGTAAAAGACGAAATTCTTAACCAGACTGAAAAAGTGCTCGCCAAATATCGAGCGCAGCAACTTCTGAAAGAAACCAAGGTTAAAGATTTCACGGCCGCTGCTCGGGAGGCTTACTTGGTTGACCCAAAGAAATCAATTAGACCTGCGCGCTACAAGCCGTGGCAAATTTTAGTGTCACTGCAGGGACGGGACAAGGTCACGGCCCGAAAGCGCGCAGAGCAGGCGCGCGAGCGTGTTTTGCGCGGTGGCGATCTTGAAGAAATCGCTAAAGAGTTTTCGGATGATACCAATTCAAAGAAAACGGGTGGCGTCCTTGATCTGACAGAACTTACTGAATTTGAGCCCTCGTTTGCCGAGGCGTTGAAGAAAATGAAGCCTGGCGAAGTCAGCGAGGTAATCGAAACCCGTTATGGATTTCATGTAATCTATTTAATGGAGCTCTTACCCGAAAAAAAATTAAGCTTTGAACTGATGAAATCAGATCTGATGGAGGAGGCTAGAATTGCGTATTTAAAATCGAATTTCGATAATCACCTTAATCGCATTCGTCTTGACCCGGCGCTAACAGTAAACGTTGATGCCCTCGAAGTCATCCGTCCCAGAATCCCGGAGAACGTTAAGCCCGACTATACCGCTCCAGAAACCATAAAGGCACCCCCGCGAAAAGTTATCAAGCCCTAGATAATCGTTTATCACGGCCAAACTCGCGAGATTGGTAACTCAACAAAATCGTGGTTCTATAACAAGTGAATGTTGCGTTAAACCTATTCACCGCCTTCACTCTGCGGGAAATCCGCTCCCGTTATAGCGGGAGCGTTCTCGGCCTTGCATGGGCATTTATTGGCCCGCTCGCGATGCTGTTTATTTACGCGCTGGTGTTTGGAACAATCCTCAAGCCGAGTGCAGAGAACCTGGGAGCTCCCTCGTACATCATGTTTTTGGCGGCCGCACTGTGGCCGTGGATGATGTTTTCAGACGGGCTTATCCGCGGCATGGGGGCGATTAAAGCCAATGCCAGTCTCGTCAGGAAAGTCGCATTTCCCCATGCGGTACTCGTACTGTCGGCAGTTGGTGCCACTGTCACGCTGCATCTAGTCGGCTATATCGCGGTGCTTGCCGTCCTCGCTTACCTTTACGGCGGGGTGTTGCTCGGCGGGATTCCGGCGGCACTGTTAGTCATAGCTTCGCTAATTTTATTTACAATCGGTTTAGCGCTGTTGCTGGCCGCATTGCACACGCTCTTGCCAGATATTGAGCAAGCCACTCAGCCTTTGCTGATGATGCTCTATTTCCTCACGCCGATTTTATATCCTCAAAACGTGATTCCCGAGCCATATCGTGAATGGTTTAACTGGAATCCACTGGCGCTCATGATTCAACGGCTGCGCGAGCACCTGTTCGGTCAGCCGATGTTGAATATCATCGATGGTATTGTCATGCTGATAGCTATCGTCATGGTGCTCATTGGCTATGCAGTCTTCGTCCGGCTATCCCCGCACTTTGAAGATTTTGTATAAGCCCTATCTTGATCCCGACTTTGGCTCACACCTTGATCCCCGCTCCTTCGATCCACAATGCGCAAACGCCCACTCCCGCAGCCTTGCCAAAGCCCGCAGAGCGCCTGCTCACGCTTGCGGACATCGGCAAAGACTATCCCATGCTGCAATCAGGCGGTCGCCGTATCAGGACGGTGTATGAGCTGATAACAGGTAAAGCAGTACACAACCATTTCACCGCGTTACGTGGAATTGATCTGGCACTGAATCGCGGTGAATCATGGGGCATTATTGGCGAAAACGGTGCGGGTAAATCAACCCTGATGAAGATCATCGCGGGCGTGGTTAAACCTACTGCCGGCACCCGACAGCTCAAAGGACGGGTAGCGGCATTACTTGAATTAGGCACCGGCTTTCATCCTGATTACACCGGGCGAGAAAACGTTTATCTGGCCGCATCTTTAATGGGCTGGACACGTGCCGAAACCCACAAGCGTTTCGACGCTATCCTTGACTTCGCCGATATTGGCGACCACATCGAACAGCCTATAAAAACATATTCATCAGGTATGGTGGTGCGCCTCGGCTTCGCCATCTCAACGGCCCTCACCCCGGATATTCTGGTCACCGATGAAGTTCTTGCCGTCGGCGATGAGTCGTTTCAAAAAAAATGCATGCGCTGGATGGACGAGTATCGAAACAACGGCGGCACCTTGATTCTCTGTTCGCACAGCATGTATCACATTCAGTCGCTGTGCGAAAAAGCGATTTGGATTCACCACGGACGGGCGCAACAGCACGGTGACTGTTTTCCTGTGACGCAAGCTTATCTTGCTTACCACGAGCAGAAAAGCAATGCCGCCAACGCAAACCATCCGCAGTCTCGCCCAAACGCGCAACACGCAACGCATCCGTATCTGGAAGCGCTACAGGTTGAAAATGGCGCAGCGATCGCGCAAACACATTTTAAAACCGGAGATGCCATCGCGTTGTCGGGTACTTTTTATTCGCCCGATGACAAGTCAACCGTGCTGAGCGCCAGCGTAGTGCGAATCGACGGCACGCCCGTGTTCGGTACCTTTTCAAACGAGAGCGGATTCATTGCGACCCGACTAGAAAAAAACCGCTTTGGGTTTCGTTTCGTGCTCCAATCGGCCCCGTTGTTGCCGGGCCGATATCATTTCCGCGCGCACACTCTTGACCAGTATGGCCTTAGACTATTTGATACGCTATTTGAAGAATTCAGTGTCGTTGGCGAAACCAAAGATCATGGCTTTGTGCGCCTTGATCATGCATGGGAAGCGGTAAAAACTGACTCTGATGCGTCACATCCATAATTTTAAAACGTGAACAAGTGAACGCAATTCCTACCTCTGTTACGACCTCTCCCACGCCCAACCAGGCAGCGCAGTCGCTGGAGTCCTTGTATGCCCATGCGTTCTCGCTTCAACGTGAAAACAAAATGGTCGAAGCCTCGCAGAGCTATCTGGTGTTGCTGCAGCATGCACCTCAGCACTGGCCGTCCTTTTACAATCTTGGGCTCGTGTTTCAAAGTCTCAATCGCTTGCCTGATGCCCTGATTGCGTATCAGCGAGTGGTCGCAATCAAGCCTGATTTTGCACAGGCCTTCAACAACATGGGGATTGTGCTGCAAGCACTTGAACGCGATCAGGAGGCGATTGCCGCCTATCAGCGCGCGCTTGCGCTTGAGCCCAATCTTGCACAAGCCCACTACAACATGGCGCTCATTCAGCAAGCGTACGGCCAGATGACCGCCTCCACTGAGTCGCTGAGCGCTGCGGTGGCGGCGAATCCAAGAGACGACCAGGCATGCGACGCACTTTATCGGGCTTTGCTGGGTTTACGCCGTCAGGAAGAGGCAATTCAAACATTTTTAGCGTGGGAAATCGCGGTAGGTCGATCGCCTGCGCTGACCGCAGCCGGCTTGGCAATGTCACGCTATCTGGGGGATGTTACCAAAGCGCAAAACTATGTAAAACTCGCCATCGACTGGCCATTCGAAATCGCCGCACCCGAAGCCTTGGCCCCTATCCTCGGCATGCTGCAATACTTTGATATTGACAGCAAAGATCTTCTTAACTGCTATCGCCGATATGATGAAGCGACTTTAAAGGCGAGCCCAGCGCCGGTGGCGACCCTGCCGCGTCGGGCCAAGGGTGAGCGTCTGCGAATCGGCTATGTATCAGGAGATTTTCGCCGACATGTGATGGGGCGAATCATGCTTGACGTTATCAGCGCTCACGATAAAGATAAGTTTTCGGTGCATCTAATTTCGCTGTGCGAGGCTCAGCATCACGACAAAACCACCGCTGCGTTTCGCGCCGTCGCCGACGCATTTCTGGATGTCAGCAGCCTTGATGATCTCAATGCAGCAAAAGTGATTGCCGAGGCTGATCTGGATGTACTTGTTGATCTTGCCGGACACACCATGGCCGCACGTCCGGGTATTTATGCACTTCGCCCCGCATCAAAAATCGTTACGCATCTGGGTTATCACGGCTGTTTAGGCATGTCTGCGGTCGACTACAAATTTACCGACGCGATTGCCGACGACGCATCCTCCACCGCGTTCCAGATCGAAAAGCCTTTCTACCTTGATGGTTGCCTGTTCCCGTTTACGCATGTGGCGTCCACGGCCGAAGATAACGCGAAATATCACCGCGATGAAGCGGGCTGCGCCCAGGAATTTGTATTCGCTACTTTCGTTAATGTCCTCAAAATGTCACCCCGATGTCTTATCGCCTGGCGGCAAATTATGGAGGCCGTGCCCAACGCCGTTCTGGCATTCTCCCCGGTGTATGCCAATGATGAAATCAGTATTCGCCGCGCCATCGCCAGCGTTGGCATTGATGATGTCCGCTTGCGCTTTATACCGGCGGGCAGCAGTGACGGTGAACAACGCGCCCGCTACCAGCTCGTTGATGCGGTGCTTGATACCTTCCCCTACGCAGGCGGCGACACCACATTAGCCGCGCTGGATCGAGATGTGCCGGTCATCACCCTTCGTGGTAAGGGCGGTGATGAAGATGCTGGTGGGCGCAATGCTAAACGGGTGGGTGCTAGTATCCTCACCCATCTTGGCGTCACCGACACCATTTGTGAAAATGAGCAGGAATATATCGAATGTGCAATCCGCGTTGCCCAGGATAGAGCGTTGCACTCATCGCTTCGCAGCCGTATCGCGGCTGCGCGCAAGCATTCAGCGATGGGTGTTGTGGCGAATCATACAAAGTCCCTGGAGCGCGCCTACGTTCAAATCGCAGCAGAAGGAATTCAACGTTTACCGTCGGCGCTCACCGCAGCACAATTCTTTCAGCGTTTTAATGCGGCGTTGAAAAATCACGAAGCCGCGCAAGATGAAAAAAGTAAAGGAGCGGTGGCTGAAGAATACGCCAACCTCAAGGCCGACCAGCCTGCCTACCTGCCGTTGTTAAAAATTTCTGCGATCCTCGCCGGTTCGCGCGGGCTGGCAGACGAGGCCATGCATTTTCTGCAACAAGTATTGCTGGCCGCGCCTGCTGATGCTGAAAGTGCTATCGCCCTCGCCACCCTGCAAAGTGATTTGCATGCCGACGATGTCGCGTTAAGCACTATCGCCACTGCATTACAGACACACCATAAAAACGCCGCTCTGCTCACATCTCTTCTCGTATCTCAGGCTCGAATCCTGCTGCGATTAGATCGCGCAGACGAGGCGTTGCACGCGGCCGACAGAGCCATCAGTATCAGCCCGGCAGATAGTGCCGCCAACTTTATTCGCGCAAACGCGCTGGCGGAATTGGGCGAAGCCGCGCTGGCGTTGCAGGCTTATGGCCGCGTTTTGTCACAGGCTCCAGCACATAGCGAGGTGGCCTGCAGTGCGGCCTACAACGCCGCCCTGATCTCGCTTGATCGCGGAGATATGGTCACGGCTGAGACGCTCTTTAGACGCGTAATCAACACCGATGCCAAACATGAACTGGCGCATATCAAGCTGGCGCAAGCGCTAAAAACCCAGAAAAAAACAGACGCGTGGATCAGCCTCGCCAAGCGCGTTGCCGCTGAGTTTCCGGATAGCGCACGAGGTAAATTATTGCGCGCTGAAACCCGCCGATTTGAGCAGGATTTAGCGGGTGAAAGTCGAGAAATATCGTTGCTGGCCAAAGCCCTTTGCGTCGAGCCGGACCATTTTCTGGTTGAGGAGCTGGCGCAACAGATCCTGCAACGCGTTGCGGCCATTGACCTGCCAGAAAGCTTGACTGAATCTCTTGCGTCCCGATATTTGACCGCGCTGAACGCGATCTATCGCCACGATTTGAAAACAACAAAGCACGATATGCCGACAGCCGCCAAGTTGGCGGGAGGCATAAAGGGCACGCTGGGTGGCACGATTAAAATTGGTTTCCTGGTGGAACACGCAAATCTAAATAGCGCACGCCAGCAGCAGGTGAATGAATTCGCGCGCTCGTTTGAAAATAATAATTCAACGCTTATTTTGTATACGCTGGCGAACGATGTAGAACGGGCCATCAAAGCCAATCAATCCGCCGTTGATGCGAGCCATACCCAAGACCATCCACGCCAAGCCGATTCACGCAAAAGCTTGGCAGTCACATCACTCGCCGGGCTTGGTGCGGTAAGAGCTGCACAGCGCATTCGTGAAGACTCGCCGGATGTGCTCATTGATCTGGTGGGCTACCGGCATGCATTGGCACCGCCGATCATGTTCCAAAAGCCTGCCCGGATGCAACTCGTCAACGGTGCATTCGCGAATGTGTTTGATTGTAAGGCAATTGATTTTGAAATCTTTGACCAGTGGACGGCGCCACCAAGTTGGAAAGCAAATGGCCCCAGCCGTCCGGTAATGCGGCTCCAAAGTGTCATTAGCGATTTGTGCGCAGCGGTTGCACCAATTAGCAACAAAGCGGGCACGCTGACATTAACGTCTACGTCCGCATTTCTGTTCGCGATCGGCGCCACTGCGTCAGAGATATCGCTTGATTCAGCCCGGCTCTGGAAGTCGATTCTTGATCAAGTGCCGAATGCAATGCTCGCTGTCCCTGCGCAAAACGATGCTGATTTGCGCTCATACCATGATGTCCTGCGCGCGGGCGGGATTGGCTCAACGCGTATTACCCAGTGCGGAGCAATTACAACAGGCCGTTTTGCGTCCATCCATGCGGTGCTCGATACAGTCGGGGTTAGTAATGCAACGGTCGCTGCTGAAGCACTTGCGGCGGGTGTTGCGGTTATCGCATTGCGCGGCCCGACGGCCAAAGAGCGCATGGCTTATTCGGTGCTTGCGCGCGGCGGTTTGACCGAGCTGGTTGCGGACAGTGGCCCCGACTACATTGCCTTGGCAGCCAAATATGCTCGCAACGCCGCATTCAGAGCCGATCTTCAAACCAGGCTGACCTCAAATGCTGCACGTGGCGCTGCTGACAAAGTGACTGATGGAGAGGTTAGAGCACGACACGAGAACCAAACATCAAACAACTATCAGGACTTGGCGATTGCGCTAAAAGAACTATCAAAACATGCTTGAACGATGGCATGCTAAATGAGTAGCACCACGAAAGAAAACAAAACGGTTACCGACTCGCTGCGCATGCTCAGTCAGGGCAATATTGCGGGCGCGAGGCGGCAGCTGGAAATTGCGACGCGAGCACCAAATGCAACGCGAGCCGCGTGGCAGGCGCTCGCCACGGCTTGCAGCAGAGGCGGTGATTTTGCGGCGGCACGTATCGCCATAGAGCGCGCCATTCAAATGGGTGCAGCGGATGCAAATCTGTTTCTTATGGCATCAAATATTGCACAGGACCAACGCGATATTGACGCAGCACTTCGCTTCGCCGAGCAGTCGGTAAAAACAGATCCCAATTTCGCACAAGGCCATAACAACCTCGGTATTTTATGGTCAGATGCGCGGCGATTTGAAGATTCTGTCCGTGCCTTCCATCGCGCCATTTTCCTGAAGCCTGACTATGCGCGGGCCTTTGCAAATTTGTCCGCTACCCTGCTAAGACTCGAACGTTTCGCTGATGCTGTCGAGTCTGCTGCCAAAGCAATTCAGTATCAGCCCGATTATGCACACGCACATTACATGCATGGTGCGGCCTTGTTCCATCTTGTTCGTTACGATGAATCGTTGGTATCTCTGGAGCGCGCGGTCACGATTGATCCGCAGATTGCGGATGCCTGGATGGTGGCGGCGCGCATATTTAAGCAGCGCTCACTCATAGATAAAACCGAGGTTGCGCTCACACGGGTGCTGGCATTGAGTCCCGATCGTGTTGAGGCGAAAACGATGTTGGGCGAAGCGCTATGGAATAAAAACCGCTTCTCAGAAGCGCAGGCACTTTGGCACGCTGTTTCAACGCAGATACCAAACAAACTTGAGCCACACTTGCGTTCTGCGCTGTCGCTGCCGGGAATTTATCGCGACGCGGATCACGTTGCGCAATCGCGTCATCAATTGGTATGCCGGCTATCAGGACTTCGGCAAAAAGTGGACGACTTTGCAAACTTGCCGACGAATGAATTACTGCGCGAAGTTCAGTTTAATAACTTTTTCCTGGCCTATCAGGGCCGCAATGATAAAGACATTCAACGCGACTATGCGGATTTCATTTCTGCCCTGCTGGCACCACGCTTGCCGCAATTTTTTGAGCCGATTCGTCTGCCCACTGTCGCGGACACCTCGCCCAAAGTCCGCGTCCGTATTGGCTTTGCAGGTAGTTTGTTCTATGGCTCCACGGTGGGAAATTACTTTGCCAGCTGGATCATTGATTTGCCGCGCGCCGATTTTGAAGTAGTCGTTTTTTATACGGGCGAACGTAATGACGATGTCACCGCTGCCATTGGTGCACGTGCTGATAAATTTCAAGCGGGTGATTTGCCACTGGAAAATATCGCATCAAACATCAAGGCCGAAGCGCTCGATATTCTGGTCTATCCCGAACTGGGGATGGATGCAAAAATGTTTGCCCTCGCGTCGATGCGTCTGGCTCCCATTCAGGTTTGCGCATGGGGTCATCCGATGACGCCGGGCCATCGCAACATTGATTACTATCTGTCGTGCGCCGAAATGGAGCCTGCCGGCGCCCAGCGTCATTACTCAGAAAAGCTGCATTTGCTACCCGGGCTGGGCACGCGCTATGCAATGCCGACGCCGCCGAACAAGGGCTCGGCCACAAAATCACGCGACGAATTTCAGTTGCCTTTGGGAAAAACGTTGTACCTGCTGCCGCAATCGCTATTCAAAATCCATCCCGATAATGATCTCCTGATCACGGCGTTGCTGAAGCAAGATGCCAATAGCGTATTGGTCATGTTCGCAGCACCTTATCCCGCGTGGACGCAGGCCTTTGTCGAACGCCTGTCGCAGGCGTTTACCCAAGCCGGGATGCCAACAGCGGGCCGCGTAAAAGTGTTGCCGAACATGTCGCACGATGATTACAAACGTGTAAACCAATTGAGCGATGTGATGATCGATACCTTGTATTGGTCAGGCGGCAATACGTCGCTGGACGCGCTGGCGATGGGCTTGCCGATTGTTACGTTGCGGGGTGAATTTATGCGCGGTCGTCAGTCAGCCGCAATGCTATCGATAATGGGGCTTACCGACTTGATTGCAAAAGATGAAGATGATTATCTTCGCATTGCGCTGCGCCTCGGTACTGATATCGAGTTTCGCCAACACGCGGTAAAGCGCATCATCAATCAGCGCCACAAAATTTTCAACGACCCGGCTCCCATTGAAGCGCTCGTCGATTTTTTTAAATGCATCGCATCATTTCAATGAATAGAAAATTCTCATGAATCAAACCTTCCCATCTACTGAGTCGACTGAACAATCGCGACAATTTCATCTTGACGCCCTGAAGAAAAATCCACTGGATCTTCACGCCTACAACGCGCTGGAAGCCATGATGTCGCCTGGATGTTATAGCGAATGGATGTTGATTAACGCGGTGATTCATCCGCAAGACGAAATCTTTCAATATTTTGCAGGTCATGAATCGGCGGGGAATCCGTTTCGCGAATATCTTTCAGACGGCTGGCGCAGCATGGTTGAATTAATGACGATACTGGAGCGTGCGAATCGTCCGCTGTTGCAGCTTTCTTCGGTGCTGGAGTTTGCGGCCGGCTTTGGACGTTTTACCCGCCATCTTGCCAAAGCTCTGCCCGGTAAACTCACGTGCTCCGACGTGCAGGCAGAATCGGTCGATTTTTTAAAGGCATCGTTTGGTGTCGATGGTTTTTATTCAAGCCACGCGCCTGACACGCTGAATTTTCCTGGCCAATACGAACTGGTGTTTGCGCTCTCGATGTTCACGCATGTGCCGCTTGAAATGTGGGGGCCGTGGCTGCGCTGCATGTGGCGCGGTGTTGCGCCCGGAGGCTTATTGATCGTCAGCATTCACAATGAAGACGCGGCGAAAAAAATGGGAGTGCAATTTAGCGCGCGCGGCGATCATTTCATGCGCAGTAGCGAGTCAAGCTCGCTCGACGCTGCGGTTTATGGCACCACATTTACCACTGCCCAATGCGCGGTCAATGCAGTACAGGATGCGTTGCATGAATCCGTCATGTCACATGAGAAAATTGCTTTCTGGACCGGGCAGGATGCGCTTGTGATCCAAAAGCATTAGCAAGATGGACAGGGTTAATACGCCGAGGTGATTACCACCACCTCCAGCCGTGTTTGTTAAAAAAGCGAATAGCAGATTGGCAAAACAGGCGTATGTGAACTAAACCTTTGCGTGCCGCGCCACCGCCCGCATGTGTAATTCGGCACGAAGGCAGGCGCACGATGTCACCCACGCGCGAGATGCGCAGCGCCAAGTCAAAATCTTCAAAATAGAGAAAAAAGTTTTCATCAAATCCGCCCACCTCACAAAATACGTTACCGCGTATGAGCATGAAACAGCCGCTCACCAAGGTCGGATTGGTCAACGAGCCATCGAACGGTGGATCGCCAGGCCTACGATACTGATAGCTTGCAAGCTTGGATTCGAAGTGCGGCTTTACAAATTCCGGCGCAAAACCACGCAGGCCGAGTGCGAGCACGCTCGGATACCGATATGCCAGATAGAGTGGGGCACCTAACTCGTTGACGGCAACAGGCGACACCAAAACCGTTTTGCCATGCGCCCGTAAATAATCAATCCCCGTCGAAATCGAGGCCGGATCGAGTGCCACGTCAGGATTTAGAATCAGCACAAAATCATGCGGTGACTGCGCGGATGACACCGCCCGATTATTGCCTGCGCCATAGCCAATATTGCCGTGACCGGCCAGCGTTCTCGCCTGCAGCCATGAGCGCGCGCCTAAGCTATGCATCATCGTTGCATGATGAGGCGATTCGGATTCTGTCGCCTCATTGTCGACTAGCACCACGGAGGCATGAGTGATCTGCGCCGTCGCATGTGCCGCTTCAAGCGCGGCTGATAGAGAGGTTAGTGTGGTCGCAAGCCACGCTTTGTCTGGACGATAAATCACAATTGATACGAGCAGTGAATTTCCTTTATCGTTAACTTTGCTGATACCTTTATCGTGGGCCCTTTTATAGTCGGGGGTGTCGTCTAGATCGCTCATATTCATATTGTAAACGGCAGGCAGTCTGCCCGACATTCAGTTCAGGCAAAATATGTAGATGAAATTCGCCACTTCTGCACAAATCGACCAGGCCGCCGCCGCGTTACAACGGGGCGAGCTAGTTGCATTGCCGACCGAAACTGTTTACGGATTGGGTGCGGACGCCACCAATGAGGCCGCGATTGCAAAAATCTTTGCAGCTAAAGGGCGGCCATCAAACCATCCGTTAATTGTCCATCTGGCCAGCGGCGTGGAGCTGGAGGCTTGGGCAGATGAGGTCTCGCTCGCGGCGCATAAACTCGCCGCGCAATTTTGGCCGGGCCCGTTGACGCTCATCCTGAAAAAATCTGCACGCGTACTATCCGCAGTCACCGGCGGACAGGAAACGGTTGGCCTGCGTTGCCCCGCGCATCCGATCGCGCAGGCGTTGTTGGGCGCGTTCGCGAAGTTAGGCAGTGGCGCAGTGGCGGCACCCTCGGCTAACCGGTTCGGCCACGTCTCGCCCACCACTGCGCAGCATGTTCGCGATGAATTTGGCGCGGAAGTAGGGCGCTCGATCATGCTGCTGGAGGGTGGAGCCTGCGGCGTGGGTATTGAATCGACTATTCTGGATTTATCGCGATCGCATTTGGGTTATCCGCCGGTGCTGTTGCGTCCCGGCGCAATTTCACGCGAGCAGATCTGTGACGTGCTGGGCGAAATGCCGCTGACGCGCGAAGAAGACGAGGCGCGCCTGGCGTTGCATCATCCTGCTTTTGATCTTGCCACCACTGGCGCTTCCAACCTCGCTCCCGGCCTCACCAAAGCCGCGCCAAGGGTCTCCGGCTCACTGGCCGCGCACTATGCGCCGTCAACGCCGTTGCGGCTGGTGGCGGCCCCGCAATTGCGGGCAGAAGTGGATCAGCTGCTCGATCAGGGCAAGCGCGTGGCGGTGCTGGCGTTTTCGGCCAAACCAAAAGTAAAGCCATCCCCGGTCGGCGTTGGGGTACGCAATGCCCGCCCGCTGCTGTGGATCGCGGCGGAGCCGGATGCGGTCGGCTATGCGCAGGGCCTGTATGCGAATTTACGTACGCTGGATGCCGCCGCCACTGCGGTGATCCTGGTAGAAACACCGCCGACGGCAGCGCCGTGGGATGCCGTCAATGACCGGCTGGGGCGTGCCGCAGTAGGTGCCGGAAAACAGAAACACGGGGCGAGCCTGCGGCCGGCCGAGTAGCTAGCCAAATCACCCGCCACGCTAACATTAATGTTCGTAGTCGAAATACGCTGAGGAAACTACCGCGCCGAGCGGGTTGCGGGTATGTTCAATGAATGACGATGTATCGCGTTTTGCGATGAAAATGGTCGAACAACGCGTTCCATAGTCCGGGCTGATAATTAGCGCGGGCGATAATTTACGCTCCCATTCCAGGCCAACGCCGGTGTCGGGCAGCAAATTATCTGCAGCCCCGCGGGCACTAGATAATATTGCCAAAAGCCGCGCGGGTATTGCACTTTCAGCCACTTCTGTCTCAATCGCCCCACCTAGAGAGGACTTGCCAATTTCAACTTTGGGCCAAGATGTATTGAGCGCGCGGTTTGATAAACCGTGAATGCCGGGCGGCACCACCTCAATTTTATGGTCAACGCTTGAGTAATAAAGCAAATTTTCAATATCCCCCACCAGCAAATTAAAGCCGTTGTAATCACCGTGCCGCAGGCTCAAGTCCTCAAGATATTGATGTGGCGCTTGTTCACCGTGCAAATAATCCGCGACGAGCTGTCCGCGCGATGGCGGATTTGGTGCATTCACCACAAGCCGCGAAGGGTCGCGAAAATTAGTAATCGCGGCAAATTTCCCCGTGCGGGTGACGCCCAGCCACGTGCCGCCTGCCTGCAAATCCCGTCCGGCCAATAGATCAGGATGTTCGGGCCACCACGCAGCGGCGGCGGCAGGCCGCTGATGCCATTCGTCGCGATTGGCGGCGACGATTAACGGCATGTCGGCGCGCACTTTCCATGCAAATAGAATCAAACACATGTTGCTAGTGGAAATTCATCCGCGTCATCACCGGCTTCAAACCGTGCGTGCGCTTCGCAAATAAAGCGACACCGATAAATACGCGCCTAGCCAGCCGAGGAATGCGCCGATGCCGATAATCGAAACGATCTGGAGGGGATACAAATACTGCAGCTGAAAATCGCTGCCGTAGGAAATCGTCAGCGCCTGCACTTCTTTGTCGGCCCACCAGATGAGAGCAGCCATCGCCACCACTGCGACGCCGCCCGCCAACGCGCCCTGCAAAGCACCGAAATAAAGGAATGGGCGGCGCACAAATCGCTTGGTCGCGCCAATTAGACGGCTCACTTCAATTTCGTCTTTTTGCGTCAGAATTTGCAGTCGTATCGTATTGCCGGTGACAAATACCACCGCGAGCGCCAATACCGCGCCCAGCAACACCACCAACCGCTCTGCAAAAGTGGCAAAACGTTTGAGCTTTTTCGCCCATTCAAAATCCATCACCACCGCGTCCACCTTGGGCAGCGCAACCAGATCCTTGCGCATTTGTTCGAGCGTCGCCTCGTCGGTCGCGCGTGGGCGCAGAGTGAACGCATGCGGCAGCGGATTAGTGTCGAGCCCATTCAACAAATCAGCCATGCTTGCAACGCGTTTCATTTCCGCCAGCGCCGCCTCGCGCGGAACAAATTTGACCTCGGCCACGTTGGCGATTGTTTTCAAGCGTTTTTCAGTTTCCCGTGCATCATCATCTTTGGCGGCAGCCTGCAAATACACATTCACATTTGGCTCGGTGTTCAGACGGCTTGCAGCCGCGGTCACATTGGAAAATAATGAGTAGAGAGCCAGCGGCAGCATAATGGCAATGCCGATCACCAGTGTCGACACAATCGCAGCGATTGGGGCCGCACCCATGCGCTTTAATGCGCGCAGACAGGCCTGCACATGCGCGGAAACCCATGCGCCGATCATGCCGCTACCCGGCCCATGTCCAGATGAATCCGGCGACAATTCAAACGGGCAAGATTGAGCTCGTCGTGGGTCGATAAAAGCACCGTCACGCCGACCTGATTGAACGATTTGAATAAATCCAGAATTGTCGCGCCATAGCTTTGATCGAGGTGTCCGGTGGGCTCATCCGCGATCAAAATGGCGGGCCGGTTCACGATCGCGCGCGCGATGCACAGGCGCTGTTGCTCGCCGCCAGATAGCGCGATCGGGTTAGCCTTTTCACGATCCAGCAGCCCGACTTTATCGAGCGCCGCACGCACCCGCTTGCCGATATCTGCACGCGGAAATTGCGCAATCGACAACGGCAGCGCCACATTTTCAAACGCATTGCGATCAAACAATAATTTGTGATCCTGAAACACCAGACCCAGATTGCGCCGCAGCACGCCTAAACCTGTTTCTTTAATTTCGGCAAGATTTTGGTTGTTGACCAACACGCTGCCTTTGGAGGCGGCCTCAATCCCGGCGGCAAGTTTGAGCAGCGTTGATTTGCCAGCTCCAGAATGGCCGGTGATAGCGACCATTTCGCCCTTCGCAATGTTAAGCGTTACGCCTTTCAGCGCTTCAAAGCCATTAGGGTAGCGTTTAACGGTGTTGGAAAAAGTAATCAACTAAACAACGCATCCACAAAATCGCGGGCCGCAAAGGGCCGCAAATCATCAATGCCCTCGCCGACGCCGATAAAGCGCACCGGGATGGGGGCATCACCGTTGTCACCACCCTCGCCGCGACCATTGCGCTCCAACGCCAAGCCTGCAATCATCCCGCCCTTCGCGGTGCCATCGAGCTTGGTCACTACCAGTCCGGTCAGCGCCAATGCGTCGTCAAACACTTTTACCTGCGAAAGCGCGTTCTGGCCAGTGTTTGCGTCCAGCACGAGCATGATTTCATGCGGCGCGGTCGGGTCGGCTTTGGCGATCACGCGTTTCACTTTTTTGATTTCTTCCATCAGGTGTAATTGCGTTGGCAAGCGGCCCGCCGTATCCGCGAGCAGCACGTCAATACCGCGCGCTTTGGCGGCGGCAATGGCATCAAAAATCACCGCTGCAGAATCCCCGCCTTCTTGCGCAATCACGACAACATTATTGCGTTCGCCCCAAGTCATTAGTTGTTCGCGCGCAGCGGCACGAAAAGTATCGCCTGCCGCCAGCATCACGCTCAAGCCTTGCGATTGAAAATATTTGGCCAGCTTGCCAATGGTCGTGGTTTTGCCCGCGCCGTTAACGCCTGCGATCATAATGACAAAAGGCTTCGTCGTGGTTGCGTCGAGTGGTTTTTCGAGCGGCAAAACCAGATTGACCAGCGCCGTTTTAAATTCAGCCTGCAGTGATGCGCCATCAGCAATCTTCTTTTCCTTCGCTACGCGTTTTAAATCTGTGATCAAACGAGTGGTTGCGCGTATGCCGACATCTGCCTGCAATAGCGCGGTTTCAAGCTCTTCAAACAAGACTTCATCAACCTTGGGATGGCGCGAAAAAAGTTCGGAAACGTCGGTATTGAGTACCGCACGTGTTTTGGCGAGTCCCGATTTGAGACGGAACAGCCAACTTGTTTTGGCCGGTTCGGGAACAGCATGTGCTGATGCGGCGGATGCAGCCGGTTCGACCGGAGCGGGGTGCGGCGGGGTAGATTTAGAGGCAGATTTAGAACCAAAGATGGAAAACACAGGAATGTCTCGGTGAGAAATAATGAGTGGCGACGTAAAGCATCATAAGTTTAAGGCATTGGCTTGCTTACTTGAATTTTGTGCGTTGCGGTGGCCTGCGGCGATGTTTGTTATGTTCGCTGTTATGTTGCTCACCACGTCATTCCCACCCTCGCTCCCAACATCGCCTGCGCAATGCGACATTCTGATCGTCACCTACGGTATCATTTGACCGCGCTTCTGGCTACTATTTACGATGTTCCATGCCCACTCCATCCTCTCCCCATAAGCGACTCGAAAAATTGTCTCAAGCCAATTCGAAACGCCACAACCGCGTTCGCATTATCGGTGGTGAATGGCGCAGCCGTGTGATCGAATTTCCTGATGCGCTGGGCTTGCGGCCGACCCCGGATCGCGTGCGCGAGACCTTATTTAACTGGCTCGGGCAAGCCTTGCGGGGCCAACGCTGCCTTGATCTTTTTGCGGGCTCTGGCGCGCTTGGTTTTGAGGCGGCGTCACGCGGGGCGGCGAGCGTGATCATGGTGGAAGAAGATAGAAGCGCTGCGGATGCGCTCAACCTGAACAAGATTAAACTCGCGGCTGAACCCTGCAAAATTATTCGTGGTGATGCGCTTAAATTTATCGCCGCATCGGCTGAAATATTTGATGTGATTTTTGTCGATCCGCCGTTTTCATCTGAATTAATGCCGCCGTTATTGCCAGTATTGCTGAAAAAACTCACGGCCCAAGGTGTAATTTATGCAGAATGGGGCGCGCCGCTGGCAGATTTGCTGTCACGGCAGCCGCAGACCGCCTTAAGTATTGTGAAGCAGGGCAAGGCGGGAGCGGTGCATTTTGCGTTACTATCCGCTCAAATCCCTATTGACATCTAAACAACGAAACGACACCATGATCCGTGCTGTGTATCCCGGAACGTTTGATCCGCTCACCAAAGGCCATGAAGATCTTGTCCAGCGCGCGGCGAAGCTGTTTGGCGAAGTGATTGTGGCCGTCGCCCATTCGCAATCAAAACGGCCGTTCTTTTCGCTGGAAGAGCGGGTTGGGTTGGCGCGCGATGTGTTGAGCGTCTATCCGAATGTAAAAGTGGTCGGTTTTGGCGGCTTGCTGTCTGAATTTTTGACCCTGCAGGACGCCGGTGTAATTTTGCGCGGCCTGCGCGCGGTGTCTGATTTTGAGTATGAATTTCAGATGGCCGGGATGAACCGAAAACTAAATCCCGGCGTAGAGACCATGTTCCTCACACCGTCTGATAAATACATGTTTATCTCTGCCACCATCGTTCGGGAAATCGCGATTTTAGGCGGCGATGTAAGCGATTTCGTGCATCCTACTGTTGGCGCCGCGCTCAGAGGCAAGGTTGGCAGATGAGCGGGCAAATAGTTCGTAAATAGGTTTATCACCGGGCTGACAAATCCCGCGGCAAGCAGCTACTTAAAATTGCAAAAATATCATGGCACTCAAAATTACCGATCAATGCATTAACTGCGACGTGTGCGAGCCCGAGTGCCCGAACGAGGCAATTTATCAGGGCATTGAAATCTACGAAATCAATCCCTCAAAATGTACCGAATGTGTCGGCCATTTCGATACACCGCAATGCAAAGAAGTCTGCCCCGTAGACTGCATCCCGCTCGACTTAGACCACGTTGAAACCCAGGAGCAGTTGCACCTCAAATTCGTGCAATTGACGTCTACAAAGTCCGCGAAGGTCGCCAACACGATCAAGGCCGCCGTTTAATTTGGTCGGTTTGCGCCGCCCGATCTCATGTTGTTATTCAGAGCGCTTTGGCGAGAGATTTGCCGTTCGCTGTATCGACAGCAATTCCACAGAAGGGCGCTCGCTTTTGGATCCAGATGGATTCTTTACGGTCAAGTGCGACCGTGCGGTATTTATGGCCAACTGGTTTACCTGATTTGACTAAATCAGTGACGTCAACTGCCACTACTCTGCATCTCGTCCGCAAACTTCTCCAGCCGCTCGCGCGCAATTGCGAGGGCACTGTGCTTTTGCTTGATGGCATCCAAAGCGGCTTGTAATTCGGAGATTCTTTCCGCTAAATCGAGTTCGGCCGATTTCACTTTGCCAATACTTTCTTCCGTGTGCTCTAGCCGCCCGCGAGCCTCTTCCAGTGGCCGTTCGATGGCTTTGTAGAGCCCACGTACCCAGGTCGCGGTTTCGCGTTGTGCGATCTCAAAAATATGTTGCACGCGCGTGCCTACCAATTCATCAAACTGTTTGGCCAGCACACTACCGCGCTTTAACAACAGCGAGCTGGTTTTTGAAAACTCCGCGTCGGCGCTCTCTCGTGCTTTTGCCAGTTCAGTGTGAAATCGCTGCGTGGGAAATAGGTGAACATCAAATGCACGCACGTTGCTGAGGCCAAAATCGCTGCGCAATTTCTTGCCGACATGGGCAAAAAGCGAGCGAATTTCATCCACTTTTTCGTCCAACGAATCCAGTTTTGCCTGGGTGGCCACAAAGTATTGCGCCAATGCCTCTGTTGTCGTGGCCGGCACAATGCTGGCGCCAATCGATTTTTTTGCGCGCTCAATATCGCGCTTTGCCGCCGCCACATTCGCCACTTCGGCCAAGTCCTCGCTGAGCCTTGTCTGCACGGCTTTAATGCTTTTCAATTCTTTCAGCGTCTCAATCACGCGCGCTTGCTTATTTTTTGTTTTGGCGATGATGGTGGCCATCACCTTGTCGTTTTTTGCGCGCATATTGCTCAGCGCGCTGAGGCTTTCGAGGGTCTCAAAGCGCGCTAGATCAAGCGTGGTCTGCGCCGCCTGAAGTGCGCCCGAGAGCGCGTTAATCGCATCATGTGTGAGAGGCTGTTGCCGGTCACGTGGCAAATTTGCAGCGATACCGCGCTCCAGCTGATAGATGCGACTCTTGAGCGTTTTGTCCTGATCGTTTGCGAGCTTGCCCACCAATCCTAGCTTGGCAGATACCGGCACCACGTTAATCGGATCCATGCGCAGCAGATCAGCGGTCTCGCTCACGCGCCGATCAATTTCAAGCAGCATTTCGCGATTGGCCGTAGCCTGCGGGCGGGCGGTATCAATGTCGAGATCGTCAATTTTATTCAGCACCACCATGCGTACTTGCTTTAATTCCGGCGCGCTTTCGGTCGCGGCTTTTTCGTCGCCGGAAAATAGTGAGCCGCGCAAGATTCGCCCGCCGCCCATGTAATCCCGCCAGACCGCCAGATCACGCTTGGTCATGCTCTCGCCAACGTCGAGCACCAGCAACGTGGCGTCGGCTTTGGGTAAACGATGACGTGCCCATTCAGGCTCAGCCAAAAACGCCACTAAGCCGGGTGCGTCGAAAATAACGAGGCCCGAGTCAAGCAGCGGATGCGGAAAATTCACGACCGCATGCCGCCAGCGCGACACCTCCACCAATGTGGCGTCGCCCGGATTGTTTTGCACAGGCTTGTTGATGCTCGTGTCCGCACCGCTGCCTAGACTTCCAGTGCTATGAGTGCCATGAAGCCCATGTAGACCCCATGCTACCGCGTCGGCCATCGATACCAACCGCGTCTCGGAAAGCTTCGTCATCGCGGCCGCAACAGATTTTGGTTTGTCCGCGTCAAAGGGAATCAAATGCCATGCCGACGGATCGGCTGATAGTTCTGAAAAAGTGAGTGAGCTTTCGCGGGTTTCTATGGGAAGACAGCGGACTGAGGTTTCGATGTCACGGTCAAATCGCAGCTCGGTCACGCAGCGGGAGGTGCGGCCGAGTCCGGAAGGCAATAAGCGACGGCCTAAATCCGAGAAAATCATGGCGTTGATCAGCTCTGATTTACCGCGTGCAATTTCAGCGACGAATACCAATGTCACGCATTCGGCGGCGATCGCCTGTCTTAAATTAGCAAAACGTCGAACGTCGTCGGCGCGAATAAATTTATTTTCCTGCAGCGTTTCCGACACGTATTGAATCTCTGCCGTGATTGCCTTGCGCCACGATTGCAGTTGATTTAAACGTTCGCTAAAAGCGTGTTTGCTGTTCATCAGGGAGGGTATTTTAGATTTTTCTCAGGCAAACACAGTTGGCAAAAATAAATAGATTGTCCAAATAGACAAAACAATCGGACTAAAAGTCTGCAGGTACTCGCACAGCGCCCCGGACGTAACGCGCGGCGTGCTCCCCATGATTATCGCTGACATCGCCGACAATAATACGTGCTGCGCTGCCCCTGCACAATCTGTCTAATCGGCTCGCTGCACACGCGGCAGGCTTTACCCGCCCGCCCGTACACAAATGCGTCTATCTGGAAATAGCCCATGTCGCCATTGGTTTGCACATAATCACGTAGCGAAGAGCCACCTGCCGCGATCGCCTTCGTTAACGTTTTTCGAATCGCGCCCACCAATAATTCATAGCGTTTGAGTGAGACTTTGCCGGCTGCCCGTGCCGGATGAATACCTGCGCAAAATAGCGATTCCGAGGCGTAAATATTGCCCACACCCACCACAATATGGCCGTTCATGATGAATTCTTTTATGCTCACTGAGCGGCCGCGTGAACGTTCAAACAAATGCTGCGTACTGAATTGTTCCGATAGTGGTTCCGGCCCCAGCACATCCAGTAACGGGTGGCTGGGCACAGCGCCTGCACTATCGCCAGTACCGCCCGCAATCCACAGCATTGCGCCAAAGCGTCGCGGGTCGGTAAAGCGGATCGTCGTGCCCGATTCCAGATCGACATCGATGTGATCGTGTTTCCGCGCATTTTCCTGTGCCGCATCGCCGGCCACAATTGCCCTCAGTGTGCCTGACATGCCCAAATGACTCAATACAAAGCCGCCAGATCTAGTGTGCATCCCCGTAGTCACGTCACGGCAATTCCACAGCAAATATTTACCTCTGCGCACGATATCCGTAACCGTCAAGCCCGCAATCAAGCTCGCAAAATCAGATGGCACCGGCCACCGCAAGCGTCCATCCCGCACCAGCACGCGGGTGATTTTTTTTCCCACCATGTGCGGGATCAAGCCGGATCGAGTGGTTTCAACTTCGGGGAGTTCAGGCATTTTGTGGCGATGGCGGTGGCATTGGAATCAAGGATTTTAACTGCACAGATGACGGTGCGTCAGGCCATAGTGACATAAAAAAATTGCTCGGCGCGTTAACCATGAATCCAACCGTGATCAACAATAATCCACTAAAACCCTATTATCCTCGGATGTTTCAAACCATTTATGCTTGAAGATTCTCGCCGTTATTGGCGCATAGGCGCAAGATTCCGCCGGTTGCTGAACAAAGTGACGCGCAAATTCGGCACATCAACGCGCTATAGTCAGGTGGTTTAGTCTAAGTTTCAACGCATTTAAGGTGACTTCGGGTGCTTGTGACGTTGTTATAAATCTTCAAAACCTCTAAATTTCAGGAGCAGAAATGATTAAAAAATCACTATTTGCCGCTGTTTCACTGCTGCTTGTTTCTGGTGCCGCACTAGCCGAAGGCGATACCGGCTTTAGTATCTCGGTTGCTGGCGGCGGTACTCGCGCCAACCTATCCGAGAGCGACCTCAATAATTTGCTCAGCTCACAAAACTACGTCTCGCCGACGTCATCGGTAAGCAACACCGACAGCGCCTATCGGATCGGTGCGGGTTACCGCTTCTCACCGATTTTTGCACTCGAAGCGCATTACAGCGATCTCGGCAAATATTCGTCAGAATCACGCGCGCTTTTAGTGCCCAACGCGGGCGCGGGCACGCTATCCGCAAAATATAAATCCAGCGGCTACGGCCTTGATGCATTGGTTACCGCTCCGCTCGCGCAAGGCTTCTCCATCTATGGCCGCGTCGGCGTTTTGCGCGCCAAGACTGAGGCCAATTTCACCTCATCCGGCTCCATCTTCGTTTCACCTACCAGCCGGCTTGATGTCACCGCCAATACCACCGCCTACAGCTACGGGATTGGCTTGCAATATGACATCAGCAAACAAGTTGCCATTCGTGCCGAAGGCCAGCGTTATGAAAAGTTGGGCAATGACGATACCGGCGGTAAATTGAAGCTGGATGTCTATACGATTGGAGCGGTGTTTAGTTTTTAAGTTTTTGTATCATGAATGCGAAAACGGCTCGCGCTTGCGGGCCGTTTTTTCGTCATGCGCGAATGCAGTGCTTTGATGAATTGCCTTCAGCGCCGCATAATACTGGCTTGAAAAATTTATCGTCACCGCAATGGAAATTCAACAAATAAAATCTGCCGCACTCGCCAAACGAAATGCAGGCGATTTCGCGGGCGCTGAAGCGATGTTTCGGCAAGCATTAGCGGCCCTCCCGGACGACCTGGACAGCCTGCACATGCTCGGCGTGCTGTGCTTTCGGACGGGTCGCGCGCCCGAGGCGATGGAATTATTTCTGCGTGCTGGCATATTGTCGGGCTGGCGGGTGCCCGCGATTACACGTAATTTCGGGCTGGCATCGAATTACGTTTATGTCGATGATATTGTCGTGAAGCGAATCGCCTATCGCGCTTGGTTAAACGCCAGGCGGCGTGCGATCAAGCCAAGCCGTCCGCTGGTCACGGTGGTGGTGCCGTCTTACAATCACGCGCACTTTATTGCGGTATGTCTTGATTCCGTTTATCGCCAAACCTGGCGCCGCATTGAGCTTGTGGTGATCGATGATGGTTCAACCGACGATTCAGCCTCGCGCATCCGTGAGTTGCTGTTGAAGTGCCCGTTTGCACATAAATTCATTTCCCGGGAAAACCGCGGTGCGCATGAAACGATTAATGAGGCCATCGCATTGGCGACAGGCGAATACGTCAACATTCTGAATTCAGATGATTGTTTCCATCCGCAGCGGATCGAGAAGATGGTGGCGCATGTTGCAGGAATTGATGCTGATTGGGGATTTGCGGGGGTCGAAATTCTTGATGAGCATGGCAATGTCGCGCGATCATCACCAGATTCTGAGTCGGGCAAATTGAGTACTATTGCGGCCAGCGTGGACGCCGCGCCGACAGCTGGCTTTGCGCTGTTGCGGCATAACGTTGCGATTTCAACCGGCAATTTCTTTGTGCGACGTCACTTCTTTCGCGAGATAGGCGGATTTTCAGACCTACGGTATGTCCACGACCAAGAGTTTGCCTTGCGCGCCACACTGGCGTCCGAGCCCATTTATGTGGCGGAAAAACTTTACGGATACCGGATCCATGGCAACAACACCATATCTGAGCCGGGTTCCAAGGCCGTTACTGAGACGGCAGCGATGCTTAATCAACATTTTCAGAATTTGTTCAGGGCTAGCGCCGTGCCGAATCCATTTGCGCCGACGCGAGCTAACTGGGGCAGATATCTGATGGACTATGTGTTGCGCCATGGGTTTGGCGGGCTGTTTTCGCCGACTCAATTCGCTGAAATTGTGGAACATTCGATGGCTGATGGCGCGCAGTCGAGCCGCATGAAAGGGCATGCCAATGCGCAGCCGTTGCTTGAAATTATGGAGGCGCCGCCGAGCGGCATTCAGGCCACGTTTGACCAGTTTCAGCGCTACGGTATTGTTGCGCGAGCGGTTGAACATCTGCGGCGCGCGGGCCAAGTATTCACGATTCTTGAAGTAGGCGCGAATACGCATCGCATTCTTGGCAAGCTTTTACCGAACGACAAAATCACTTACCTTGACCGCGAAATTCCAGCCGAGATGCAAGGTGCGAGTGATGTGTTGATCGGCGACGCGACCCAGCTTGATATGCCTGATGGTGCGTTTGATTTGGTGGTGGCGCTGGATGTGTTTGAGCATATTGAGTCGCCGCAGCGCGAGGCCTTTTTGCGGCACATTTCGCGGGTGTCGCGTATTGCCACCATGCTGGGCGCTCCTTTTGAGAGCGTGGGGGTGCGCGCGGCAGAAGACGATGCCTGCCGGTTTTGGAATAGCCTGTTTACCAAACCATATCGATGGCTTACGGAGCATGCCGAAAACGGTTTGCCCGATTTGGCCAAAACTAGTCAATATCTCGCTGGCGCCGGCATGCAGTGCGTGCATTTCGGACACGGCGATTTGATGTTGTGGCAGGAACTGATGAAAGCGCATTTTGCGGCGGAGTTTTCGACTGAGTTGCGTGCGCCGGTTGCGGCGATGGATAGTTACTACCGGGATCATTTGCTTCTGGCCGATGCGGGCGAGAATGAAACCTATCGGCAGTTTTTATTGTGCACGCGGGACGCTGCAGTGAGGGCGCAGTTTGCAGAATTCGCCGCAAGTCTAGCCGCGAATTCAGGCGATATGCAGCCGCCAGTTGGCATCGAGTCGCTGATCGATGTGCTGCGCGCAATGCAACAAATTGCGGTGGTTGCCAAGCGTGTTTCTGCAGGTGGATAAGCCGTCCGCAATTCGGTTGTTCCGGCTGCCGCGATGAATTCAAGCATCGATTTTTCAATCATCATCTGCAGCCACCGGCCGGATCGCGCCTCAGCGGCGCATGCCCATTTTGAAAAACTGTTTTCCGGCCGCGCCTTTGAAATTATCATGATTGCCGATGCGGTTTCACTTTGCGAGGGCTATAACCGTGGTTTTGCGCGGTCGGCGGGTAGATTCATTGTATTTAGCCATGACGATATCGAGTTCGTTACTGCCAGCTTGCCCGAACAGTTGGTCGCCTATCTCGAAGCGTTCGATGTCATTGGCGTCGCGGGTACCACGCTTCTCACCAATGGCGCATGGATTAGCGCGGGCGATCCGCATGCGTTTGCTTTATTTGCTTATCCTGATCCAGAAGAAGGCCGCGTATTGGTAAAAGTATGTGGTCGAGGCGGCATGGTGATCGCCCGCGTGCAGGCGTTGGATGGCTGCTTTATGGCGGCGACGCGCGCCGCAGTGGAGCAGATAGGATTCGATGCCTCAACTTTTGATGGGTTTCATTTGTACGATCTAGATTTCTCCTACCGCGCACATTTACAGGGCTTAAATATTGCCGTATGTCGGGATCTCCTGCCCATTCATGCGTCCACCGGTAGCGCGGATCAGCATTGGAATAAATATCGTGGACGCTTTGAGAACAAATTCAGGGCGCAGCTAGCGGCCGCGGCGAACAGCTCTCGAGAAATAAAAGAGTCACAGACGTCACAGCAGCTAGAGGAGCCCCAGCAAACCAAGCCGACACGTGTGGTGCAGGTGCGGCTGGCAAGAAATTCGCTTGCTGCGTTTATTGCCGAGGGGGGATGCGAGCGATTGATGGCGGCGCTTCGTTAGTGGCGCGCAAACGAAAGCGTGGCTATATTTGATCAAGGCGTTAGGCGACTGATGCGACTGCCGGAAATGCGTTGCGTGATTTGGCTGCGCTGATCGCAGGCGAACAAAGATCGCCCTGACCATAATCGCAACCCAGCTCCAGCAAGGTCCGCCACTGTGCCTGGGTTTTGACACCCTCAGCATAAATGTGCAAACAATCTCTTTGGCCTCCGCTGATTTGGTCATTTTGTTGACCAATAAGTGATCAATTTTGAGCGAATCAGCCAATGTCGCCAAATAGCTGAGTGAAAAATAGGGGGTGCCGAAATCATTAATGCAGATTTTGATGCCTGCTGCCCGTAAGCCGAACGCTCCGCCACGCCGCTTTGTATGCCATCCATAAGCGCGCTTTCAGTGAGTTGATTATTCGCCATATTGGCGGAATCTGTGCGTCGTTCACGGTGGGTTCAAAAAAACAGTTGCGCGCATTTTCATTATTCGATTAGTTGAACGTTTCGGTGCGGGCCATGCCACGCAAAGCTTTCAAAAAGGGATTTTCAGATTTATGTTTTTGATGCTCTGCCACTGCAGCGACAGCAAAAAATCACATCGGCGGGAAAAGGTCGAAACTCAGGGCGCAATTAGGCCAGAGAATTGTATCTGAGACGCAATTTCACGTCCCGACCACGCCGTGCAGCGCGAACCTACTAGCATTATTTTGTGGATTCCCATATACTTCGTAGTGCTATGCAACATTAGGTGACATGTAACTGTAAGTCTGACGCCTATGCATCGTGTAAATTCATCGTCCCCGCCCTCGCTGTTCATTTGATCCATTTGTTTTTCGCCCGGATCGCTCCTGAATCGCAAAATGGTTGGCGCCGATGCTGGCGCGCTGACATTCTCACCTAGCGTGTAGTTATATGCCGTTTCCGATTACGGACGGTGCGCCTCTTTTTGCGATTTAAGCTGTGCTCAACGTACCTTTTCGTACTGTGCACGTAGCGACCCACGCACGACCATCGGAATGGTTTTGCCGAAAGAGATGAACATGACTCAAAAATTTGACACCTTAGGCCTCAACAAATCGATTCTCGACGCGATTGAAGCGACCGGCTACACCACCCCAACCCCGGTGCAGGCGCAGGCCGTGCCTGAAGCATTAGCTGGCCGCGATTTGCTGGTTTCTTCGCAAACCGGTAGCGGCAAAACCGCCGCATTTATGTTGCCTGCATTGCAAGCCCTGAGCGAGCCCGCCAAAGTTGCCGGACGCGGCGTGCGCGTACTCGTGCTCACCCCCACCCGCGAGCTCGCGATGCAAGTCACGAAGGCGACCGAAACTTACGGCCGCAATTTAAAACGCATCAAAACCGTATCCATCGTCGGCGGCATGCCTTACCCCGTGCAAAATCGATTGCTCAAAGCCGGTGCCGATATTTTGGTCGCCACGCCTGGTCGCTTGCTCGATCAAATGCAATCGGGACGCGTTGATTTGACCCGCCTCGAAATGTTGGTGCTCGACGAAGCTGACCGTATGCTCGACATGGGTTTCAAGGATGATCTCGAAGCCATCGTTGCGCAAACCCCGGCTGAACGCCAAACGTTGTTGTTCTCTGCCACCATTGACAACAACATCGCGCGCCTTGCCCACGGCATGCTGAAAAACCCGGTGCGCATTGATGTTTCCGGCCAGCAAGCCAAACACGAAAATATCGAACAGCGTTTGCATTTCGCTGACGATATGGCGCACAAAAATCGCCTGCTCGACCATCTGTTGCGCGACGAATCCATGCAGCAAGCGATTGTGTTTACCTCCACCAAACGTGCCGCTGATGATCTGGCCAGCGATTTGCATTCGCAAGGTTTCGCGGTTGGCGCATTGCATGGCGACATGAAACAAGCTGCCCGCACGCGCACACTGGCAGCACTCCGCAAAGGTGGTTTGCGCGTATTGGTCGCGACTGACGTGGCCGCACGCGGCATTGATGTGCAAGGTATCTCGCACGTTATCAATTACGATCTGCCACGCCAAGCGGAAGACTACGTTCACCGCATCGGCCGTACTGGCCGTGCCGGTAAAAACGGTATCGCGATTTCATTCGCCAACGTGCGCGAAACCTTTACCGTGCGCAATATCGAACGCTTCACTTCGCAAGCTATTCCCGTGTCGGTGATCGAAGGTTTGGAGCCGAAACAAAAAGCATTTGATCGCAAACCAGCCGGCGCGCCAAAGAAATTCGGTGCCAAGCCAGCCGGTAAATTCGGCGGCAAATTTAGCGATCGCGGCACTACGTTCGGCGATCGTGCCAGTAGTGGTCATGGTGCGGGTAGCTCGTTCTCAAACGCCAGCAAACCAAGTGGTGCAAAACCTGACTACGCAAAATCAGGCGGTGCCAAACCTAGCGGTTTAGGCAGCTGGACCAAGCCTGCCAGCGCCTATGCCGGTAAAAAAGAAGGTAGCTTCGGCGATAAGAAACAAGGCACTGCAACGACGCGTCGTACTACGGTCTAATTGATTTAAATGCCTTGCCCAAAAGAGGCGATTGAAAAAGTGAAATGCTCTCCTAGCTGGAGGGCATTTTTTTTGAGGTAAATACATCGTCGCTACTTCGGTTCTGGTAGTTTCTCAGAAAGTCGCGTGAGTAATTTATCGTCAACGGGATTGCTTGTGTATTTTCGGTACTCTTTTATTTTTTCCCATGCGGATGTGTACTCGCCGAGCGCGTAATGCGTTCGTGCCCACTGAAAATACAAATATGGTTTCGGCACTTCCGAATCGCGCTCAGCAGCCGCAAAGATTTCTGTTGATTTTTCAAGAAAGTCAGACCGCTGCTTGAGAGAAATTCCCTGCCCATGCCGCGCGCACCCCGCGTAAAGTACCGCGTGATCCGGCATGTAGCCCTTTTGAATTGGACCTTTGGAAAGGCCAATTTCAAGTAGTTTAAGACCGTCACAAAATTTCCCTTGATCATGAAGCACCGAGGCGAATCCCCAATACACTTCGGGATTGTTGGGATTCATGAGCCATGCTTGATTGAAGCGGCGCATTGCGAAATCCACATTGCCCTGTCGATAGTAATTAAATGCGGTATCAGTAAAAGATGCGCTTGCTTTCTCTCTGCTTCCGTAATGTTGCGTCGTATCTTGAATAAGTTTCTCGTCAGCCGCTCTCAGTGTTGGGTTTGTATTTCTATCCAATCCGCCATACATCGGAACTTGGTCAAACGGGACGCCATTGACCGATACGCCTTGAGTTGCGCATGAGCTAGTTGCGAAAACGAGTAACGCTAATAGTCGATAAAACACGAAAGATTCCTTTAGGCAAAAATAAAAGACCACACCAAGTTTACACATTAGGTCGTCCAGATTTATGGAAGTCAGGCAGCTGCACAACCTGACCTACATAAATACTGGGTCGCCAATACTGGCGGGCATATTGACACAAAAATAGCCGGAAATGCCCGCCAGTATTAAGGTTTGAAATTCAACTAGAAGTCAACGAACGACGTTCTCCCTCACGCGGCTCATCGCAAGTGTCCCCATTTCGTCGCGCAAAGCTTCTTCTCACTGGCAAGCTAGTTGGCATTTATCGCACAACCTTCACTTGCCAACAGCGGCAACGATAAAGCTGCTTTCATGAAGTAATTGTCACAATTTCCCTGGGTGCGATTCTCGACGCAAGTGCTATCGCCCCTAACCTGCCGACGCGAGAAGCAAGCAAAACCTACACGCTGCCCAACGCGACGAAATGGCAAAAGCATCTGTAACTTGCTTCATCCCGAATTCCGCAGCCCCGCGGCCAATCCGTTAATCGTCAAATGAATCGCACGCTTGGTGCGCTCGGCGGTGTCGCCCGCGCGGAAGCGGCGCAAGAGTGTGATTTGATGATGGTTCAACGGGTCCAGATAGGGCATACGACGCTTGATCGATTGAGCCAGCGCGGGCGAATCAGCGAGCAGTGTTTCGTCGCCAGTGATGACGCTGATAGCGTCGAGGGTGCGTTGATATTCAGCCTTGATTTCATCAAATATGGTGGCACGTAATTTTTCGTTGATAACTAATTCAGCATAGCGTGATGCAATGGACAAATCTGTTTTGGTCAGCACCATTTCCATGTTGGACAACAGCGCGGAAAAGAATGGCCATTCGCGCGCCATGGCTTGCAAAGTTTTGACCCGTTCATCACGAGCTGGGTGGGCGAGATATTCGCTGATCGCATAACCAAATCCGTACCAGCCGGGAATCGCCAAGCGACATTGGCTCCAGCTAAATACCCACGGGATTGCGCGCAAATCCTCAATGCGATGTGATGCTTTTCGCGAGGCCGGACGACTCCCGATATTCAGCTCCGCAATTTCTGCAATCGGTGTGGAGGCACGAAAATATTCCACAAATCCGGGTGTGTCGTAAACCAGTTTTTGATAGCCCGTGAGTGCCAGCGAGGAGAGCGAATCCATCACGGTATTGAAGGTGGCATCATTTGCCTTCACCACGGGTAACGCAAATGCTTTGTGCAGCGCCGCGGCCACCAGGCCTTCCAGATTTTGCGATCCCAGCGCTGGGTCAGCATATTTCGCTGCGATAATTTCGCCCTGTTCGGTTAGACGAAAACCCTGATCAAGCGTGCCATCAGGCTGTGCCAAAATCGCCGCAAAGCTGGGCCCACCGCCACGGCCGACACTGCCGCCGCGTCCATGAAACAGCCGCATCGCGAGGCCATGCACGCGATGGAGCGCGGCCAGGCGCTGCTGTGCGCAATAAAGTTCCCAATTTGCGGTGACGAATCCGCCATCCTTGTTGCTATCGGAATAGCCCAGCATGATTTCCTGCAAATCACCTTGCGCGCGCAGTGCGGCGCGATAAATGACGTGGCGATAAGCGGTGGTCATGATCGCATCGGCCCGACGCAAATCATCGATAGTCTCAAACAGCGGGACGATTCGGATGGCAAGCGTCGGCATCCGGTTTGGCTCGCTCGGCGGGCGGTAAAGGCCAACCTCTTTCAGCAGCAGCGCCACTTCCAGCATGTCGCTGAATGACTGCGCTTTTGAAATCACATATTGCTGAATCACCTTCGCGCCAAACGCCTTGTGCGCACGTGCCGCTGCGCGCGCAATCGCCAATTCAGATTCAGTTTGTTCAGTGTAAGTTGTAAACGAAGTGGCGAGCGGGCGCGCGTGTTCGAGCTCATGTGTGAGCAGTACGACGCGCTCGTCTTCATCGAGCGAAAGATAGTCTGTATGGGCGCCCGCTGCCTTTAATAACTCAGCAACAACAGCTTCATGCACGTCGCTGTTCTGGCGTAAATCCAGCACCGCCAAATGAAATCCAAAACCCGCCACGCCTGCTTGCAAATCCGCCAGCGCGCCGTCGGCCAGCAGGCCCGCACCATTGTCACGGAGCGATGTTTCAATCACATTCAGCTCAATCGCAAATTCATCTACGTTCGCATAAGGCAACAGATCAGCTTCCGGTACTCGTGGGGATTCAAAACCGGCGAGGGCTTTTGCAGTTGCGTAGAGCCTCGCATAGACACCCACAAGCGCTTGACGATACGGCTCGTCGTCACGGTAAGGTGAGGGGTCGGCAGCATGCGCTGCGAGCGCCTGCAACGCCACGCTGGTGGGGGTAAGGCGCCTGGACATGGATAGCTCCGCACCTAATAAATGGACGGCATTCAAATAATGTTCAAACGCCACCACGCTTTGTTTCGTGAGCGCGGCGTTTAAAACGTCGGCAGTGACGAAAGGATTGCCATCGCGGTCGCCGCCTATCCACGAGCCCATTTCCAACACATTGTTGGCGCTGCCATTACCGAGCATGCGACCAAGCTTGCGATTAATCTGTGGCACCACGCTCAAAAACGTGCGCCGGTAAAATACCAGCGCGTTGTCAATCTCGTCCACCACCCGCAACCGGGTAAGTCGCAGCATCGCGGTTTGCCAAAGCTGCAACACGCGGCCCTTGAGTCGCGATTCGATATCAGCCTGATCGTGCGTATCAGACTCGGCTGCGCGCGCGGCCAGCAAATCGCTCATCGCCCGTTCGGTGTCCAGAATGATGCGGCGTTTTACTTCCGTGGGATGTGCGGTCAAAACGGGCGCGACCTTTGCATGCATCAGCCAATGTGCGAGCCGTTCCGGCGTAGCCCCGGCGGCGCGTGCAACTTCGAGCGCAATACCGATACTTTGACTGCGATCCGCCTGTTTGGATGTCGCCTGCAATGCGAGCGAGCGATCCTCCGCCAAGTTTGCCAGAAGCAGGAAATAGCTGAATGCCCGCACGATAGACAAGGTTTCATCCACCGACAACGGATTCAATAAATTATCCAGCTTGGCTCTGGCGGCAGAAGCGCCGGTGTCGTCGGTGGCGCGACGAAAATCAATGGCCGCTTGGCGTACTGCTTCGATGGTGGCAAAGGCCGCCTCACCCTGCGTTTCACGAATGACGCTGCCCAACAGTCGGCCCAGAAATCGGGTTTCCTCCCTCAGCGGATCGATTGGCCTGACTGCGGGTTGCATGCTTGTTTGCGAAGTGGTTGACGTGGCTGACATGTTCTATGCGAGGGCTGGTGGAGGTTGGTGGCTTGGGTGGATATTGGCGCTGCAACGGCTTAATGGCATGAAGCCTACAACGACCATAAAGAGGCTGTGGCAGATTTGGCGCTCAAGTCGCAAGCCAGAGCGCTTTGATGCTTTTAAACATTAATCACCAAAAAATTGTAACAAAATTACTTCTTGGAAAGTAAATTATCAGCACCACAAGCGGCTAAGGTTTTGAGCAAACCCCACAAGCAATCGCCAGCACTGGCGGGGGTTACGAGCAATATATGCTCGGACATGTCCGCCAATAAACGAGGTTGATGGACTAGGCAGCCCATCAAAACGGAAATGAGATATTCAGGGTCGCAAGCCAGACCCTGCCCGGTGCAGGCTCAAAATAGCGGCCATTGCCTTCATTGACAATCACGGTGGCAGCATAGCGTTTATTCGTCAAATTGTCAGCGCGGATACCTGCCGCAATCCGTGCGCTACCCGCATTAAAGGTGTAGCCTGCGCGCGCTGAAAAGAGGGTGTATGCAAGTGCAGCGTCGGTGTTCAAATCGTTCACATAAATTTTGCTTTGTCGCCGCGCATCAATGGCCGCACTGAAACCCGTCGCATGCGTCCATTTGGATTCTATGTAGATTGAGCTGGCGGGTACGCCCGGTAATTTATTTCCTGCGGGCACCACCGTGCTGGGTGCAACGCACGGTGCAGAGACACAGGTCTTGAACGCATCGTCATATTTTGCACTGAGCGCGGTGAGCGCAAGAATCAGGTCAATTTGCGCAGATGACGACGCAGCAAACGATGCCGCCACAGATGCTTCGGTGCCGCGTCGCGTGGTGCTGCCTGCGTTTTGAAACGTCGCGCGACCGCCCAAATTGGTCAGCGTGACAATCTCGTCACGGGTGTGGGTGTCGAAAGCTGCTACGTTAATATGCCAAAAGCCGTCGCGATATTTCGCGCCAATCTCGGTGCTGTCGCTCACCGCCGGTTTCAGATCAAAATTCAATCCGGTCGCGCCACTGGCGCGATAGCCCAATTCATTGAAGGTCGGCGTTTCGAAGCCGCGGCCCGTGCTGACGTAAATATTAAAACCTTCGATAATTTTGAGACTGGCGCCGACGGCTGGCGTAGTTTTGGTGTAGCTTGCGCGGCCGCTGTCATCCGGATTTTTACCGGCAATGATGTAGTGATCTTCGCTCACGAATCGCACATGGCTGTACCGCACCCCCGCCGTAAAAAACAGGTTGGGCGATACTTTGAATTCAGACTGCGCATACGCATCCTGATTGCGCACATTGTTTTGCTCATCGCGCCGCAAATTGCCGGTTACACCTAACGTGGCGTTGGCACCGACCCCAACAAAATTTTCATATCCGCGACGTGCTTCATCGAGCGAATCGATGGTCGTGCCGATAATCACGCTGCCCCACTCCGGCGTATACAGGTAGCGCGCATCGAGGCCCGAATAAGGGCGAGAAAACGCGATCACGCCGCCAGGTTGCGTGGCAGCTAATTGAGCGGCAACCGGAATGCTTTGCCATTGCGTCACATTGCGTGACCCGGCGTAAACCACCGCTTCAAGTGCATGCTGCGCCGAAAACGCATGCTCGACCCGCAGCCCGGCCTGATCCTGACGGGTGGTTTTGCGGGTATTAAACAGCAGCGCAGACGGCGTTGTCTGATCGGGATTCGCATCAAATTCGGCGCGTGAAAGCCCCAGCGCATCGTCGGCGCTGATGCTCACGCTGTTGATTAACAAAGTAAGTTTCGTGTTTTCAATTTGTTTGGTAAATTTAATCTGTCCCTGCGTTTTGCTGGCGCTGCTATGCGGTCGCGAACCGTCAGTGTGGAATTCGGATGCGTCTGCAACAGTTCCCAAGCCGTTATCAAATTGCCCGCTGGCTCGGGTTCCTGCCCGCCAAGTGTGGTTGCTGCCTAGCGCCAGCGACAAAACACCCGTAGGCGACTTGGACGCCGCCTCGGTAAAAATTTGAATCACGCCGCCTGATGCATTGCCATAGAGCGCTGAAAATGGGCCCCGTAATACTTCCACTCGTTCAGCACTTGATAGTACGAAATGTGAAACCTGACCCTGTCCGTCCGGCTGTGATGCGGGAATGCCATCGGTGAACAATCTGATGCCACGCACCCCAAAACTGGCCCGCCCACCGAATCCGCGCGAGGAAATTTGTAAATCTTGCGCGTAATTGCCGCGATTTTGCACGTTGATACCGGGCACGCGTTGCAGAGATTCCGATAAGTTAACTTGCAGGGTTTGATCACGCATTGCATCCTTGTCGACGGTATCGATGGCCATCGGTATATTTTGCGGATCCTGGCCGATGCGGGTGCCAGTGACCACCATTGGCGCAAGTTGTTGCGCGTAAACAGGAGCCGACAAATTGGGGATGATGAAAATCAGAAGTGACGCGACCGTAAGCCAGCCTAACTTGCGGTTACGTTGAGTGGCGATCAAGAGAAGGCCTTCAATCATTGGGGTCACGCTGCTTATGGGCAATGTCATGAAGGATTTTGTAAATGTTTTTGTGGGTCGGGGCACGGCATTTTCCGGTTAAATTCGATGTGTTTCGGTGTTACAAAATGATGCAAAGCAAGGCTCAAAGCACTTGTTAGGGCAATATAGGATGACTTTGAGCTAAAAAACGAATGCATGCCTGCAGATGAATCAATTGGAATATCAATGGTCTTACATAATTAAACCCACTTTGCTCGCGTGACGAGCGCCCGCTTGAGTTTTATAATAGAAGAAATTTTAACGTTTCAACGTGATCCAGCGTTTTTCGCTTTTACGTCCACTTCACTTACGGTATTGCCATGAAACAAATTTCTTTATTGCTAATGTTGTTGGTCGCCGCCAGCGCACCTCAGGTTGCGCAAGCTCAATCGGCACCTGCGGCGGCCGGACTAAGGCCATCTAAAACTGAGTCCGCGCAAACACCGCCCAACAAAGTTGACCCAGACTTGGCGGAAAGTCTGGCGGCGAGCGTAGCAGCTAAAACCAAACTATCACGCCGAGCGCAAGCTAGCGAAGGCAGGGTTAGCGGAGACTATTTATTTCAATATCTGATGTCGGAAATCGCCGGGCAGCGCGGCAACGGCGCGGCGGCCTCCAGTGGCTTGTTTGATCTTGCGAAGCGAACCAACGACCCTCGCGTCGCGCGGCGCGCAGTTGAATTGGCGTTCCAGTCGCGCCAGTTTGATCAGGCGCTTGAATCCGCCACCCTGTGGGCGGAGCTTGAGCCTGAATCGCCAATGGCGCGTCAGGCGCTTGGCGTTATCGCCGCCAATCAGGGTAGCTTGCAAACCGCCACTGCCACGTTCACACGGATGCTCGCTGAACCGGGTAAGGCTTCAACACTTTTCTTGCAGCTGCCGACGATGCTGTCCCGTGCGGGCAGTGCCGGTGCGGCAAATGGTTTAGCAGGCGCTGGCACGGCGTCTGGCAAAGCTTCAAGCCAAGGCATCAGCCCGGTGGACCGCGTCAAGATCGCCGCTATTGTTCGTGAGCTTGCCAAGCCGTACCCGGAATTGCCTGAATCGCACTATGCGGTGGCACAAAGCGCATTGGTAGCAGGCGAAACCAAAACTGCGCTGGTTGCGATCAATGAGGCGGAACGCCTTAAACCCGCTTGGCCGCAGGCAGCCATTCTGAAGGCGCAAATATTGCGCGAAACGTCTGAAGAGTCTGCGGTTACATACCTGCAGGAATTTTTGAAAGCGAATCCCGACGCAAATGACGCGCGGCTCGCCTATGCGCGTTTGCTGGTCGCGCAGAAATCCTATCTGTTGGCTCGCGAAGAGTTCCGTAAAGCGAATGTGGGTAACACCACTGATCCTGAAATCCCGTATTCGATCGGCCTTATTTCGCAGCAAATAGAAGATTTTGCCGAGGCTGAGAAGCAGTTTCAGCGCACTCTGCAATTAAAGCCGCGCGACCCTAATCCGATCTTGTTTAACCTCGGTCTGGTGGCCGAAGCGCGCAAAGATCGGGACGGTGCGATTGCTTATTACGGCCAAATAGCTGATGGCGAATATTTTGTCAGCGCAAAATTGAAAATCGCCAACCTGATTGCGAAACGCGATGGTCTTGATTCTGGCCGCAAATTTTTACAGGAGGCTCGCGAAGCCCAGGGTGCAGACGATGGCGCTCTGGGCATGCGTACCCAGCTGATTCAGGCTGAAGCGCAATTGCTGCGGGAGGCTAAAGCATTCAAAGAGGCGTTTAATCTGTTATCCGGTGCGGTGGAGACTAACCCGGACAGTGCGGATATTTTGTACGATCGCGCGATGATTGCAGAGAAGCTCGATAAATTCGATATTTTGGAAAACGATCTCCGCCGCGTGATTGTGCTCAAGCCCGATTATGCGCACGCCTACAATGCGCTTGGTTATACGCTGGCTGATCGCAACATCAAGCTGACTGAGGCTTACGAATTAATTCAGAAGGCGTTGAAGTTATCTCCGGAAGATGCCTTCATTCAGGATAGTCTGGGCTGGGTGCAATTTCGACTGGGGAAAAAGGATGACGCCTTAATGACGCTGAGAAAAGCCTACGACGCACGGCGTGATCCTGAAATCGCAGCGCATCTGGGCCAGGTGTTATATGCGTCTGGCGCGCGCGAAGAAGCGCAAAAATTATGGCGCGGCGCGTTAACCGAAAGCCCTGGCAACGAGTCGCTGATGGCCGTTGTTGAAAAGTACAAGTGATGGTTTCAGCCTTGGCTTCTCTATCTGTCGGTGGAAATTGTTTATGGCGCCAGTGGGTCATGACAGCGGGGTTTTTGGGTGCAATGACAATACTTTCGGCTTGCTCGACCATGAACAGTTTGCCGCCCACCGCAAGTCCAATCCCCGATGTTGCGCGGGTGACGGCGACCGTTACCACACCGAAAGTGGCCAAACACTTTTCCATGACCGGGCGCATCAGTGTGCGCGTGGATGATCGCCTGGATAGCGCCAAAATTATATGGGAGCGAACTCAAGACGGTGAACGGCTAAAGTTTTTTAGCCCGTTCGGATCGCAATTGGCCGAAGTCGCCAGCGATAAAGATGGCGTCACCACCATGACTCAAGGCAATGTTACGGTGGCTGCGGATTCTATTGCGCAATTAACCAAGTCATTGTTGGGTGTCTCGCTGGTCACGGACGAGATTGCACGCTGGGTTCAGGGCGATGGCCTCACCGAAAATAAATCATTTGATTTTGCTTCCGCCGATGGCACCGTGTGGAGTGTGACGGCGGAGAAATTTGAGCGGGCGTCTGCCGTATCCAACTATCGCTTCGTGAGCCGCTTGAACGCGACCAAGGGCGGAACCCGGGTGCGTTTGGTGGTGGATGAGTGGAAGGCGCGGTGAATGGTGTTGAAACCAGCCATGTTTTGCCGGTATCCAGCTGGCCCGCCCCTGCGAAGCTAAATCTCTTTTTGCATGTAATTGGACGCCGGGCCGACGGTTATCATTTGCTGCAGTCTGTTTTTACGCTGATCGATTTTAGCGACAGCTTGCGTTTCCAAGTTCGTCATGACGGCGTCATTCGCCGAATGACCGATCATGGCGGCGTGGCAGAAGAAAATGATTTGGTGGTGCGGGCTGCAAAGCTGTTGAAGGAAAAATCTAAAACGGATTTTGGCTGCAATATCTGGCTCGATAAACGCATCCCGATGGGCGGTGGGCTCGGCGGTGGCAGCTCTGATGCGGCCACTACGCTGATGGCCCTCAACCAATTGTGGAATACACATTTAGAGCGCGCACAACTACAAAAAATCGGGGTCGCGTTGGGTGCAGATGTGCCGTTCTTTATTTTTGGACGCACCGCTTTTGCGGAGGGCGTCGGTGAACGCCTGACACTAGCGGACATTCCAGCCGTATGGTACGTAGTGTTAACGCCTCCGGCGGTCGTTGCGACCGCACAGATTTTTCAATCACCAGAATTGACAAGAGACTCGATCCCCCTCAAAATAGCTGACTTTTCAGCGGTTGAGCTTGTGAATTGTAAAAACGATTTACAACCGGTGGTGTTGAAAGCGTTTCCGGCGGTGGCGCAAAGTTTTGATGCGCTCAATGCGGTGAGCCAAAAATCCATTTTTGGCGCGCGCATGACGGGATCGGGGGCCTGCGTATTTGCGGCCTTTGAGCGCGAGGCGGATGCCCGCGACGCCTTCTCAGCAGCGTTGGCAAACCTCTCGTTGGAACATACTGGATTTGTCGCTCGCGGGCTGGATTGCCACCCGCTGAATGTGATGGCAGCGCGGTAGTGTAGTACGCAGTAAAACCTGAATTTTGGGGAGTCGCCAAGTGGTAAGGCACTGGATTTTGATTCCAGCATTCGTAGGTTCGATCCCTACCTCCCCAGCCAAATAAAGTGGAATGGTGTCCTCTGACTTATCGTTCAGTCGGCGTCATTTTTGTAGTGGTGCGCATTCCAACCGTGAGAATGCGGCTCACAGGCTCACATTGGCGACAAAAAATGCCTTTTGATAATTTAAGTGTTTTCGCTGGAAGTGCGAACCCGAAACTGGCACGTGAAGTGGCCAAGCTGTTGGGGACGCAACTCGGTCGCGTCAAAGTCGCCAAGTTCAGCGATGGCGAGGTGATGGTAGAAATTATGGAAAATGTGCGCGGTAAAGACGCGATCATTTTGCAATCGACCTGTGCGCCGACCAACGACAACTTGATGGAAATTATGGTGATGGCGGATGCGTTAAAGCGCTCCAGTGCGGCGCGGATTACGGCCGCCATCCCCTACTTTGGTTATGCCAGGCAGGATCGTCGTCCGCGTTCGGCTCGCGTCGCGATTTCGGCCAAAGTGGTGGCAAATATGTTGACCGGCGCGGGCGTTGATCGTGTGCTGACAATGGATTTGCATGCTGATCAGATTCAAGGATTTTTTGACATCCCGGTCGACAATATTTACGCAACCCCGATTTTGCTGGGCGACGTATGGAAGCATGATTACCCGGATTTGATTGTGGTGTCGCCGGATGTGGGCGGGGTGGTTCGCGCCAGAGCGATTGCGAAACAGTTGGATGCGGAATTGGCGATTATTGATAAACGTCGCCCGCGTGCAAATGTATCGATGGTAATGAATATCATTGGCGATGTTGCGGGTCACACGTGTCTCATCATGGACGATATTGTTGATACCGCGGGCACGCTGACAGAAGCGGCAAGAGCGTTAAAAGATCGAGGTGCCAAACGTGTAGTCGCTTACTGTACCCACCCCGTTTTGTCTGGGCCCGCGTTGGAGCGTATTGAAAACTCGGAAATTGACGAGCTCGTGGTCACCGATACGATCCCATTAAAGCCAGAGGCGATGGAATGTAAAAAAATTCGCCAGATTGGTACGGCGGAATTGATGGCAGAAACGATTCGCCGCATTGCAGAAGGTGGATCGGTTAGTTCTCTGTTTACGGATTAAGTTTTTACCAAAACTGTTTTTGCGTGGCAAAAGCAGCTTTGTTTTACCGGGCAGATTGGTCGCGATTTGCTCTTTTAACGCAACACCACAGCGCCGAGCAGTAACGCAGAGCGCATATTTGGAGTCATCATGAAAACGCAATTTAAAGCAGAAACGCGCAAACTACAGGGCACCGGAGCGAGCCGCCGCCTACGTCGCGCAGAGAAAGTCCCCGGCATCGTTTATGGCGGCGGAAAAGACGCCACCGTGATCGAGCTTGATCACAACGAAATTTTCCACAAATTGCGTCAGGAAGCATTTCACGCTTCCATCCTCAGTATGGAGCTTGACGGCAAAGCAGAAAAAGTTTTGTTGCGCGACGTACAAATGCATGCGTTTAAAAACCTGGTACAACACGTTGATTTTCAGCGCGTCGCGGAAGACAAGAAAATCCAGATGAAAGTGCCCTTGCATTTCATTAACGCAGATATTTGCCCTGGCGTAAAAGTTTCCAGCGGAAATGTTTCGCACATCATTAACGAAATCAACATCACGTGTTTGCCAAAAGATTTGCCCAAATTCGTTGAGGTTGATCTTAAAGATTTGGCCGCCGGCCATTCGATCCATATCTCAAATCTGGTCATGCCTGCCGGTGTGACCGCCGTGGTAAAACGTGGCGATGACCCGGCCGTTGCAGCCATCACCATTCCACGTGCCGTAGCGGCTGAAGAAGACGCCAAGCCGACTGTGGCAGCCGCAGATGTTCCGGCTGCCAACCAGAAGGCGAAGGAGGAGGAGAAGAAGGACGACAAAGGCGGCAAAGATAAAAAGTAAAGCCCCTTGCTGTCTCGTTTTATGTTGGGAATGCCCGCTGCCCACAAGGCTGGCGGGCATTTTTATTTGATCGGTCAAAAGTCGCGTTTGCGTAAAATCCGCCTACTTTTGACCGGCGCTAGTCAGGTAAAAATCGGTGGCGGAGCCACTCGATTTTTTGGTTAACGCAAAACCGCACTGTATCCGTGAACTCTCCGATTAAATTAGTTGTTGGCCTGGGCAATCCGGGGCGTGAATATGAACAGACTCGCCATAACGCGGGTTTCTGGTTCGTGGATTTGTTGGCGCGCTCGATTGGCGCCTCGTTTAATAAAGAATCAAAATTCCACGGTGACGTTGCAAAATCAGGTGGAATTTTGCTGGTAAAACCAACCACCTTTATGAATCGTTCCGGCCAATCGGTGGGCGCGCTGGCGAAGTTTTATCAGATTAATCCCGATGAAATTCTCGTTGCGCATGACGAAATGGATTTACCGTCCGGCGGCGTGAAAATGAAAATCGGCGGCGCCGCGGGCAGCAATGGCATCAAGGACATCGTCGCGCATTTGGGCACGCGAGATTTTTGGCGGTTGCGCATCGGCATCGGCCATCCGCGTGAGCTTGCAGGAAAACTGGGTGTCAATATGGAGCGGCCGGAAGTCGTGGATTATGTGCTGCATTGTCCGGATGTAATGGACAAGCGCGCGATTGATGAGGCAATGGATAAATCGCTGCAATGCTGGCCGTTGATCGCGAAAGGCGATATGGAGACGGCAATGCTGAAATTGCATACCAAGCCGCCCGAGGTGAAACCTGTGAAGCCTGCAGCCAACAAATAAATGTCGTCGTTGTAGTCACAAAAAATACACCGACTGTAAAGATTTAACCAAAGGATTCAAATAATGAAATGCGGCATCGTCGGCCTTCCTAATGTGGGCAAATCAACACTTTTTAACGCGCTCACCAAAGCAGGCATCGCAGCGGAGAATTACCCGTTTTGCACCATCGAGCCCAATATCGGCATCGTCGAAGTGCCCGATGTGCGGATGGCGCAATTGTCGGCGATCGTGAGCCCACAAAAAATCCAGCCAGCGATTGTCGAGTTTGTCGACATCGCTGGCTTGGTCGCAGGCGCATCCAAAGGCGAGGGGCTGGGCAATCAATTTCTGGCCACGATTCGCGAGACCGATGCGATTTCACATGTGGTGCGCTGCTTTGATGATCCGAATGTGATCCACGTCGCGGGTAGGGTTGACCCGTTATCCGACATCGCTGTAATCGATACCGAACTCGCCCTGGCCGACATGGGTACTGGCGAAAAAGCGCTGCACCGCTTCAACAAGGTGGCCCGTGCCGGTGATAAAGAAGCGATCAAAATGGTTGCGATTTTAGAGCCGATCATGAAGCATCTCGATCAGGGCAATCCAGTGCGCAGCATGGGTTTGGACAAAGATCAAATGGCGCTGATCAAGCCGCTGTGCTTCATCACTGCCAAGCCGGTTTTGTACGTGGCGAACGTGATCGAAGGCGGCTTTGAAAATAATCCGCTGCTCGATTTGGTGAAAGCCCACGCCAAAAAAGAAGGCGCACCCGTTACCGCGATCTGCGCCAAGATCGAAGCCGAAATTGCAGATTTGGAAGACGCCGATAAGGAAGTTTTTTTGGCCGATATTGGTATGACCGAACCGGGCCTAAATCGCTTAATCCGCTCCGCCTACACCTTGCTCGGCCTAGAAACCTACTTCACGGCTGGCGTAAAAGAAGTCCGCGCCTGGACCGTCCACAAAGGCTCCACCGCCCCGCAAGCCGCCGGTGTGATTCACACTGATTTTGAACGCGGCTTCATTCGCGCCGAGGTGATCGCGTTCAACGATTACGTCACGTTAGGTGGTGAGGCAAAATCAAAAGAAGCGGGGAAAATGCGGCTGGAGGGGAAGGAATATATTGTTAAGGATGGCGATGTGATGCACTTTAGGTTTAATGTTTAGAAAATTGAAAGTCTAGCGTTGGCAACTCTTTTGAACCATTTTTGGCTCAAACAGCAATCAAAACATGGGCTTTGTAATTCTTGATGACTTATTGACTAAGGTAGTCGTAAAACTTCTGCTTTAAGATGAGCGGTAGCCGCGTCACAAATTGCGCGTTCTTCAGCCGTGATGTCAGGGCGTTTTGCGGCCCATTCAATATGCTTTCGGGTTTGGTCAAGCACGCCTCGGTACTCGGTTACATCCTCTAGAAATCCTAATGTTCTTGCTGCAGGTGCGATATGAAAACGCTCGGTACTACATAGGGTTCTCACGGGCGCTGCATTTTGCAACCGCTGGTCATGCACACGATAGCCGCAAATCTGGTCTGAGATGTATTAAGCGTCGCCTTTACTGAGCAAACGCAGCCAAAGTGCAAGATCGGCGATACAAGTGAATTCTTGCGCTCCAATACAAAACAGGCGGATCCGATTTGCTGATGGCTCCGCTATGATTTCGCCGCGGCGAAACATTGCCGCACTGGACTCACCGATAAAATTCGTGCTTTTTATCAGGCAAAGATTGGCGAGCATCTTCGCGCGAAACGCACCATTTCGTTGTGCAATTGGCTGCGTCTGGATGTCGTCTGGCATTACATTACCCAATAAGTCTATGCGCGCGCGGCGGGAAAATACCAATGAAACAGCGTTGCCCAACTGCGTAAACGCATCCACCATTTGCGCTACACAATCGCTGCGCAAGATGTCATCGTGGTTCAGAAATTTTATATACGTGCCGCGAGCCATCTCAAAGCGCTGCGCAAAATTCGCGTGAAAGCCCAAGCTGGGCGTGTTGCGAATATAGCGAATACGCGGTTCGTTTTTAGTTAGCACCACAATGTGCGCATCGTCATTGGATTGGTCGAGTCGTCGGAGACGATGATTTCGACATCCGCAAATGACTGGTTAAGGGCACCCACGAAGTGCTGAGAATTGTAAACGGGGATTAGAATGGAGACGACTGGCATATTTGGCACTAAATCAATCTACAAAGTCTTTACTTAATGGGCGCTTTGAGCCATTTCTGGCTTGAAAAGCAAGCGGGGCTGGGTTGCTGTCGTTCTGATGTCGTTATTCCAACCGCTATTCAACGATAGTTTGAAGTTTCGCCAATACGTCACTGGTCACAAAATCGGGCGCACGCTCGATAAATTTGCCGTGCCGGGCGGCGATATCGATGGTGCGCACTTGGTTACTCATTACGACGCCCTGAGTAGACGTGCCTGAACCTATCAGCGTCACCGCGAAGCCCGCAAACCGAGCCTGGTTACCGCCTTGTGTGACGGGGCACATCACAGTTATACCAGATCTATTAAAAGCTTCTTCCGACACCACGAATACTGGGCGAATGCCCTGTTGTTCTTTGCCTGCGGTAGGATTCAAATCTACTTGCCAAATATCACCACGCTTTGGCCAGCGCATTAAATTTCTTCAAGGCGGACTGGCTTCGCATTAATCCATTCACGCTCTTCCGCGCTAATCGGTTGCGACAGATCGCACTGCGCCATGAGTGCCGCCAGCGTATAGCGTTTTTGCGCAGGCCGGGCCACCAGCGCACCATCTTCAACCGATAACGCGACCGACTGGCCCTCCGAGATACCCCAAGTGCGCAACATCGTCGCGGGTATGCGCAGGGCCATGCTATTGCCCCACTTCTGAATTTTCGTATCAATCATATTTTGACTCTATTAAAAAGTATCTACATTGTAGAGTCCAAACGGTAGCGAGTCAACCAGTGGCGCAGCGCGATTAAGCCTTCGGTGCCACCATCTGCTGCAACTCCCCCGACTCATACATTTCGCGCAAAATATCGGCACCGCCGACGAATTCGCCGTTTACGTAGAGCTGTGGAATGGTCGGCCAGTTGGCGTATGCCTTGATGCCTTGGCGAATTTCTTCGTCTTGCAACACGTCGACGGTGAAGGGTTTGTCGATGCCGCTGGCTTTCAAAATCTGGATCGCAGAGGCGGAAAAACCGCACTGTGGGAATTGCGCATTGCCCTTCATGAAGAGCACAACGGGGTGGCCGGTAACGGTTTCGCGGATGCGGTCTTGAGTGTCCATAATTATTCCTTGATTGATGAAGTTAAATTTGACGTCACTAGATTTTAGCGGATTCGGACGGAATGCATCGCCTGTGTCTCAATAAACATGTTTATCCGCCCACAGCAGACCAGCGCCCGCCGCTCACGCGTGGAATTCCTGCCAGGTCCGGCACGCACATGAGCTCTACAAAGCCGCGCGCGGCCAACAGATCGCGGCACGCCAACGCTTGATCGTAGCCGTGCTCAAACATCAGCCAGCCTTCGCCGTTAAGATGTTTTGGTGCATCGTCAATGATGCGGCGAATGCAGGCCAGACCGCGCTGATCCGGCGCGTTATCGGTGAGTGCGCCGATCGGTTCAAAGCGCAAATCACCCTGCGTTAAATGGGGATCGCCACGCCCGACGTAGGGCGGATTCGAAACGATCAAATCGAATCGTTCATTTCCTAATGCGGAGAACCAATCGCTTTCAACAAATAAAATATGCACGCCCAATTTGATTGCGTTTTGTTTTGCCACCGCGAGAGCTTTTGCAGAAATATCAATCGCAACAATATCGAGTGCGGGACGCTGCTCGGCGAGACTAATTGCAATCGCACCACTACCGGTTCCAAGGTCTAGCACCCGCGCGGTAGTTGGAGCATATTGCTTGGAAAGCCGCACCAGTGCTTGCTCCACAAGGGTCTCGGTTTCAGGGCGAGGAATTAACACGTCCGGCGTGACAATCAATTTGACGCCGTAAAATTCTCGTTCACCGAGAATGTATGCCATTGGTTCGCCACCCACCCGGCGCTGAATCCACGCGCGCGCCAGATGTTCTTGTTGAGCATCGATAAAACGTTCGGGATGAGCGGCAATGTTGGCGCGCGATGTCTGCAAAATGCGCTCTAGCAACATGGCAGTTTCACGTTGGGGGATTGCGCTCTCTTTGATCAGCGCGCCGACGGAGGTTGACAAAATCAGGGCTCGACAATTAGGCGGTTTCGCCCAGTGCCGACAACAATTCCGCCTGATGCTCCGCCATCAAACCATCTGTCAGCTCCGACAAATCACCATCCATAATGAAATCGAGTTTGTACAGCGTGAGATTGATGCGGTGATCGGTCATGCGGCCTTGCGGGAAATTGTAGGTGCGGATGCGCTCGCTTCGGTCGCCGGAGCCGACCAGCGATTTGCGGGTGGCGGCTTCTTTGGCTTGCGCTTCGCGGGTCTGTTTGTCTTTGATGCGTGCCGCCAAGACGCGAAATGCCTGCTCCTTATTTTTATGCTGCGAGCGACCATCTTGGCATTCGACCACGATGCCGGTCGGCAAATGGGTCAAGCGCACCGCGGAATCGGTTTTGTTAATGTGCTGACCGCCCGCGCCTGAGGCGCGGAAGGTATCGATGCGCACTTCCGAGGGATTAATCACGGTATCGACCACGTCATCGACTTCCGGCATCACCGCGACCGTGGCGGCGGAGGTGTGGATGCGACCTTGGGTTTCGGTATCCGGCACGCGCTGCACCCGATGCCCGCCGGACTCGAATTTGAGCCGTGAATAGGCGCCCTGGCCGACGATGCGGGCAATGACTTCTTTATAACCGCCGACTTCGCCTTGTGACTCGGAAACGATCTCTACCTGCCAGCGATTGCGCTCGGCATAGCGCGTGTACATGCGAAATAAATCACCCGCAAACAAGGCCGATTCATCGCCACCGGTACCTGCACGAACCTCCAGAAAAATATTCTTCTCATCATTCGGATCTTTCGGCAGCAATGCTTTTTGCATGTCGATTTCGATCTGCTCCAGCCGCCCTCTGCCCGCTTTGATTTCTTCTTCGGCAAACTCGCGCATCTCCGGATCTTTGCCCATTTCCTGGGCAGCTGCAATATCCGCTTCGGATTTCTGATATTCGGCAAACAACGCAACGACCGGCGTGATGTCAGCGTGCTCGCGGGTGATTTTGCGATAACTGTCCATATTGTTGACTACGCTAGGTTCAGCCAACAGACGATCTAATTCCACCAGACGCTCACTGAGTGAGGTCAATTTTTTGCTGATTGAATCTTTCATCATTCCGGATCGGCGTAGAGTTTTTCAAGCGCTGTGGACAGCGCCTCGCGTTCGCCGCCGGTGCTGCGGCCCAGAGCAGCGAGTGGATGATGTAAAAATTTATTGGCGAGACCGTTTGCTAGAGCTTCCAGCACTTTTATGGGATCTTCGCCTCTTGCCAGCAATTTGTGTGCGCGTTCAAGCTCAATTTGTTTGTAATGGTCCGCTTTGGTACGAAGCTGCTGGATGATCGGCACCGATGCGCGCGCAGTCAGCCAGTGCATGAATTCGGCGGTGCGCTTGTTGATGATGATGTCGGCTTCCAGCACGGCTGATTCGCGCTTTTCCAGATTTTGCTGAATTACACGACCGAGGCTATCCAGCGTGTAGAGAAAGATACCCTCAAGCTCGCCGACTTCAGCCTCCACGTCGCGCGGTACGGCGAGATCGACGATGAACATTGGTTTGCGACGACGCAGCTTCAGTGCGCGCTCGATCATGCCTTTACCAATGATCGGCAGTGTAGAGGCGGTTGAGGTAATAATTGCGTCGAATTCGTGAATCTGCTCGGGCAGCTGCTGCAAGGTAATAGCGCCCGCGTTGAAACGCTGGGCAAGCTCTTTACCGCGCTCCATCGTGCGATTCGCCACCACAATTTTATTCGGCGACATCGCCGCAAAATGGGTGGCGGAAAGCTCAATCATTTCGCCAACACCGATCAGCAAAAGTTTTACATCATTAATATCGCCAAACAATTGTTGGGCCAGTTTGACCGAGGCCGCAGCCATGCTCACCGATGTCGAACCAATATCAGTTTCAGAGCGCACTTCTTTGGCGACTTTGAAAGTGTCCTGAAACAGCCGATCAAGCGCGCCGGACAAGGCGCTAGCCTCCCCTGCAATTTTTACGGCGAGTTTCATTTGCCCCAAAATTTGTGGCTCACCCAAAATCATCGAATCCAATCCGCTTGCCACCCGGAACGCATGACGCGGCACTTCTGCCTCGGACAACGTATAAAGATGTGACGTCAAATCGAGACCTTGTACGGCGGGCACCGACGATAGCCACTTGGCAGCACGCGCTAAAACCGCGTCGTTGGGGGCGCGAAAATAAATCTCGGTGCGGTTGCAGGTGGAAACCAGCGTGACTTCTTCGGCATCGGTTTCGGCTCGCAAGGCATCAATCGCGCCGCGCTGCGCTTCGAGCGGAAACGCGACCCGCTCACGGATCTCGATGGGCGCGGTGCGATAGTTAAGACCGAGGGCGAAGAGTGGCATCTGGCATGGCTTGCGGGATTGACAGGAGACATCGTCCGCGATTTTTAGAGGTTAAAAAAAGTTGTGGAGCAAAAAAGGTAATACGCGATGCCGCCGATTATAGCAGCGGTGTTTTCGTTATCGCGTTGATATATATATTGCGAATAGCAGTCATCGACCTAAAGTTGAGCTGCAGCCGAGATCAAAGCGCATCAAGTTGGTTAAGCGTCTGCAGCGCCTGCGCACGTATCGCGAGCCGATCGTCCTCGCTCATGCGCGTAATGTTGCGCACCATCAGTGAAGTTCGTGGATTTCCGGCTAGGGATTTTTCATGCTTATCCAGAAAATTCCAATATAAAGTGGTGAATGGACATGCATTGGTGCCGGTTTTTACATCCGGTTTATAGCGGCATCCCGTGCAGTAATTACTCATGCGTTTAATGTAGGCGCCGCTGGCGATATAGGGCTTGGACGTAAATCGCCCGCCATTTGCATATAACGCCATCCCCGCCACATTAGGCAGCTCGACCCACTCGACGGCATCAACATACACGGCTAAATACCAGTCCTCCATTTCTTGCGGCGTCGTCTCGGCGAGCAGGCCAAAAATGCCGGTGACCATCAGCCGTTGAATATGATGGGCATAACCGTATTCGAGGGTTTGGCCAATCGACTGTTTCATGCAATTCATGTTCGTATCAGCGGTCCAATACCATGCCGGTAATTTGCGCGAATGATTAAAGTGATTGGCCTTGCGCATGCCGGGCATATCGAGCCAATAAGTTCCGCGAATAAATTCGCGCCAGCCCAAAATTTGGCGAACAAATCCTTCCACGCTTTCGAGCGAGGCCTGACCTTTTTTTAGCGCTTGCACAGCAGCCGCAATCACCTCGCGAGGATTGAGCAATTTCACATTCAGCGCGGCTGAAATCAGGCTGTGGAATAGATATGGTTGGTTCGTCCACATCGCATCCTGATAGTCGCCAAATTTGCCAAGACGCCCGTGGATAAAGGATTTCAGGGCTGTTAATGCATCTTCGCGGGTCACGGGCCAGGCAAATTTATCGATGCTGCCGGGATGTCCAGGAAAATGTTTTTCGATGTCGTTGAACACCTCTATCGTGATCTTATCCGGTACAAAAACAGGTGCAACGGGCACTTCACCCGGCCCCGCTTTTCCAAACGCGCCGCGATTTTCTGCGTCGAAATTCCAGCGCCCGCCAAGGGGCTCTTCGCCGTCCATCATCACCGCGTGACGCTTGCGCATCATTCGGTAGAAAAACTCCATGCGCAGCTGTTTGTAACCTTTTGACCACTCTACAAATTCCCGCCGTGAGAGCAGAAAGTGCGCGTCCTCACGAATCGCCAGCGCAACGTTTTTGGTTACCCCATTATTTCCAAACCACTCACGAATGGATTGCTCCACGCGGTAGTCGCCCGGTTCTACTATCACCACTTTTTCAGGTCGATGGCGGTCTATTGCGGCACTTAGCGCCGCAGTTAATTCGGCGAACGAGTGGCTGTCGATGCTGGCGTAGTCGACCTCAAAGCCTTGCTTACGCAAATGCAATGCGAAATGCCGCATTGCCGACAGGAAATACGCCGTGCGTGGTTTACTGCTCCACACGTGTGTTGACTCGGTTGCAACTTCGGCCATAAAAACCCGGTCTTGTTTAGGGTCGAAGTCGGTCAATGCAGCGCTTTCGTGATCGAGTTGATCGCCGAGAATGAAGACGAGATGGCGTGTTCTATTTTCTTTGCCCGTAGCTTTTGAGCGAGGCGCAGCTTTAGGAGTTGTCATATTGCTTTCAAATAACTGAGGGAAGCTAAAAGGCGAAGAGTAAAATTCAGAGGGTATTCACTGCCAAGCTTTGTTGTGCATCGATACATCGTCCTCTGTGCGCTATCCTTTCGATCGGAAATTGGCGCGACAACGATCCGAGCAAAATTTGACCTCATCCCAGTTTTTTGCCCATTTTTTACGCCACGTCATAGCGCGCCCACACTCAACACACGGTTTTTCGGGCAAGTAAGACTTGTTTCCCGCAAATGATGCAGATTTTTGATGATTGGATTTCACATTGTTTAGCAATGTTGCCCGGTTGATTTCATTAAACTTGAACAAACGTTTTGGATTTTAGGAGCTTTTAGTATGAAAAATGTTAGAAATGTTGTTGGGAACTCCGCCCGCTGTCTGGTCTACGTAGGACTCATTGGTTTGACACAGTTTGCCGCGTTTGTTGCGGACGCATATGCAACCCCCGCAACACCTACGGCTCACACAGCGGCCGCCAAGCCAAGTGCAGCCAATGGCGTCACCGCATTGAGCGCGTGCCCTGAATTGCTCAATAAAAAATTTACTTCTCTGCAAGGCAAGCCGCAAGATTTTTGCAATTACCGCGGTAAAGTCGTTGTTGTCGTAAATACGGCGAGCTACTGCGGATTTACCGAGCAATACCAAGGTTTGCAGTCGGTTTATGACAAATACAAGGAAAAAGGCTTGGTGGTCGTGGGCTTTCCGGCCAATGATTTCGGCAAGCAGGAGCCCGGATCAAACGCAGAAGTTGCTGATTTTTGCGAGCGAACCTATAAAGTTAAATTTCCAATGGTCGAAAAAACGTCAGTGCTGGCTGGGCAAGCCAATCCGCTGCACGAGGCTTTGTTCAAAGTGACAGGCGAGCGGCCTAAGTGGAATTTTCATAAATATGTTATTGCCCGGGACGGCACCACGGTGCAAAGTTTCGGTAGCCGGGTGGCACCAGAGTCACCAGAATTTGTGGCGCAAATAGAAAAGCTGTTGGCGGCGAAATAAGTTAAACTTTACAATGCGTTACGGCAAGTGCATCATGTAAATTCTTGGTTACTTTGGAAAAATATATTAGCTTATGGTCGCCGCTGTTGCAACTACGTTTAGTCCGTTAGGACGTGCCCTCGTCCAACAGGGCAAACTCGTCCAGGCGGATGCCAATGCGATCCAGGCCGAAGCAAAAAAAGCTGGCATCACATTTATTGAGCAACTCGCCGCTTCAAAGAAAATTTCATCTAAAGAGATCGCGCTGTTTGCCGCGCAGACCTTCGGGTTTCCATTGGTCGACCTGGGGGCGATTGACCCGGAGCAGCTTCCTACTTCGTTAATTGATCCCAAACTCGTGGCGTCGAAGCGAGCATTGCCCTTGCAGAAGCGCGGCAATCGGTTATTTGTCGCCATTTCAGACCCGACCAATGAGCAGGCGCTCACTGATCTGAAGTTTGCGACCGGCATGACTGTGGAACCCATCATTGTCGATGAGGATCGCCTGGCTGCGCTGCTTAAAAAGTTTGGTGAGTCAGGTGCCAAAGCGCTTGATCAGCTAATGAGCGATGATTTTGATTTGGCGAATATTGATCACGGTGGCGATGGCGCTGAAGAATCACAGAATAATACGTCAGCTGAAGAGGTGGAAGACGCCCCGGTTGTAAGATATGTGCAGAAGGTTTTAATCGATGCAATTAACAGCGGTGCGTCTGATATTCACTTTGAGCCTTACGAAAAGTTCTATCGCATTCGTTATCGGCAGGACGGCATTTTGTACGACGTTGCGCAACCGCCGCTGGCCATCAAGGAAAAAATTGCGTCCCGCATTAAAGTAGTTTCGAAACTCGATATATCTGAAAAGCGTGTACCGCAAGATGGCCGTATGAAGCTTCGTTTGTCGGCAACTCGTGCGATCGATTTTCGGGTGTCGACCTTGCCGACCTTGTTCGGCGAAAAGATTTGTATGCGTATTCTTGACCCGTCAAGCGCAACGCTGGGTATTGATGCGTTAGGGTACGACCCTGACCAAAAAGAGCTGCTGATGGATGCCATTCAACGCCCGTATGGGATGGTGCTGGTAACGGGGCCGACCGGCTCAGGTAAAACAGTTTCGCTTTATACCTGCCTGAACATTCTGAACAAGCCTGGCATCAACATTTCCACCGCTGAAGATCCCGCCGAGATTAACCTGCCGGGCATTAATCAGGTCAATGTGAATGACAAGGCCGGGCTTACTTTTTCTGTTGCGCTCAAGGCGTTTTTGCGCCAAGACCCGGACATTATTATGGTCGGTGAAATTCGCGATTTAGAGACGGGCGAAATATCGATCAAGGCCGCACAAACCGGCCACATGGTAATGTCTACGTTGCATACCAACGATGCACCGACCACGCTTACTCGTCTGATGAACATGGGTATTGCGCCGTTCAACATCGCGACCAGCGTGATATTGATAACCGCACAACGGCTGGCGCGAAAGTTATGCATCTGCAAGCGTCCGGTAGAGATCCCCAAAGAGGCGTTGCTACGCGCGGGCTTTCAGGAAGAAGAGCTTGACGGAACATGGCAACCGTACGGCCCTGTAGGTTGCGAAATTTGCAAAGACACGGGATACAAAGGCCGCGCAGGTATTTATCAAGTGATGCCCGTATCGGACGAAATGCAACGCATTATTATGAAAAACGGAACCTCAATTGATATTGCCGACCAAGCGCGTCGTGAAGGCGTGTCGGATCTACGGCAGTCTGGTTTGAGAAAGGTAAAGTCGGGAATTACCTCTCTTGCCGAGGTTGAATCTGTTACAAATGAATAAGCTCATCGCACATGCACAACTAAATGGTTTCGAGATGCATTTTGTAAACTTGGCTTTAATGCATAGAAATTTCACCAAAGGAGTGGCCCATGGCTACCGCAGCGGTTTCCGCTAGAGATTCAAAAGATGTCAAGGTCTATACCTTCGTATGGGAGGGCAAAGACAAAACGGGCAAGATTGTCAAAGGCGAAATGCGCGCATCAGGCGAAGCAATTGTCAATTCGACGTTGCGTCGACAAGGCATCCAAAATCTTAAGGTAAAAAAAGTTTCCGGGCGGCGTGGCAAGAGAATTACAGCGCAGGACATCACATTTTTCACCCGCCAATTAGCGACCATGATGAAAGCGGGCGTGCCGTTGCTTCAGTCATTTGATATTGTTGCGAAGGGTCACAGCAACCCGTCTGTCACCAAACTTTTAATTGACATCAAGTCTGAGGTTGAAACCGGTAGCAGTCTGGCTCAATCATTCCGTAAATATCCGCTGTACTTCGATTCGCTTTATTGCAACTTGGTCGGAGCGGGCGAGCAGGCCGGTATTTTGGATACATTGCTGGATCGATTGGCGACTTACCAGGAAAAAATTCTTGCGATCAAGGGCAAAATCAAAAAAGCATTGTTTTATCCGGTGTCAATTTTAGTGGTGGCATTTCTTGTAGTGGCCATCATTATGATCTTTGTAATCCCACAATTTAAATCGTTGTTCGACGGATTTGGTGCTGCATTGCCCGCACCAACGTTATTCGTAATGCAGTTGTCCAATATCTTTACTTCTTATTGGTACATCATTTTTGGCGGACTGGGCGGCGGTTTTTGGCTGTTTTCTAACAGCCTGAAGCGCAGCGAAAAAATGCAATTTGCGATGGATCGTCTGTCGCTCAAGCTTCCCGTGGTCGGTAATGTGCTACAAAAAGCGACTATTGCGCGCTGGACACGTACGCTCTCAACTATGTTTGCAGCAGGTGTGCCTTTGGTGGAGGCGCTCGACTCGGTGGCAGGTGCCGCGGGTAACCGCGTTTATTACAACGCCACCAAGAAAATTCAAGCGGATGTCAGCACCGGAACCAGCCTCACGGTATCGATGCAAAATAGCGCCGTGTTTCCAAATATGGTGCTGCAGATGTGCGCAATTGGCGAAGAGTCTGGCGCGCTGGATAGCATGCTTGGAAAAGTCGCAGATTTTTACGAACGCGAAGTTGATGACGCCGTTGACGCCATGGCCAGTTTAATGGAGCCGATGATCATGGTGGTTTTGGGTGGGCTAATTGGTGGCTTGGTGATTGCCATGTACTTGCCAATCTTTAAAATGGGTCAGGTCGTCGGCTAAATTGGTGGTTGTCGTCGTTGCTATCGCTATCGCGTCGTGTCGCGCGGCAAATGGAAGCCTGGGCTAACGCGTCTGCACCGAACATTATCTACATCAGAAAAATAAAAAATGGAGTTACTCGACACATTCAGGGATCTGCCGTGGTTTTTTATTGGCACCGCCACAGTTTTTGGATTGGTGGTGGGCAGTTTTCTGAATGTGGTCATTCATCGTTTGCCAAAAATGATGGAAGCAGACTGGCGTGCCCAGTGCGTTGAGTTCTTGCATCCCGAGCAAGCCATCAATGTGGATCCGGCCACTCCACCACGCTATAACCTAGTGGTCCCGCGATCCGCATGCCCATCGTGTGGTCATAAAATTAGCGCCATAGAAAATATTCCATTGCTCAGCTACTTGGTTTTGCGCGGCAAGTGTTCGGCATGTCGCGCCCCTATTGGAATTCGTTACCCGCTGGTTGAGTTGCTCACGGGGGTTTTGACGGGTTGTTTGGCGTGGCATTTCGGCGTTTCGTGGCAGGCATTTTTTGCGATTATTTATTTATGGGCATTGATCACGCTAACGTTCATCGACGCAGATACCACTCTGCTTCCCGACGACATTACCCTGCCGCTTTTGTGGCTAGGATTATTCGTAAATTTAGGCGCTACGTACACAACAATTCAATCTTCAATCATCGGTGCAGGTGCGGGCTACTTATCACTTTGGTCGGTGTATTGGGGCTTCAAATTGATTACCGGCAAAGAAGGTATGGGTTATGGTGATTTTAAGCTGCTCGCCGCGCTGGGTGCCTGGCTCGGCTGGCAGATGCTGCCGCTGATAATTCTTATATCGGCACTGGTCGGCACGATGGTCGGTGTCGCGGGAATAGTGTTGTACGGCCGGGAAAAAGGCGCGAAACTGCCGTTTGGCCCTTACCTTGCTGCGGCCGGCGTCATTGCCATGGTGTGGGGAGAGCCGCTAAATGCCTGGTATCTCGGTCGTTTGCCAGGATAGTGCACCCGACGTGGATGAACCCAACGCTACTAGCATATTCCAATGAAAATTTTTATTGTCGGTCTCACAGGTGGAATAGGGTCCGGGAAATCAACGGTGGCGCAGAGTTTTGCGAGGTTGGGCGCCGCGACGATTGATGCGGACGACATCGCGCGATCACTGACTATTGCAGATGGCCCCGCAATGCCAATAATTGAGCGCGAATTCGGCAGAGAAGTCATTGGTCCAGACGGTGCCCTTGATCGATCTGCTATGCGTGTGCTGGCGTTTGCCGATAGCGAGGTGAAGCGCAGGCTGGAAGGGATCCTTCATCCGATGATTCGTCAACAATCTCAGCGGAGAGTTGTCTCGGCCGCGGCAGAAGGCGCACCCTATGTAATTTTGGAAGTGCCGCTGCTATTTGAGGGTATGAGTTATCGGAACGTGCTCTCGCGGATACTGGTGATTGATTGCCCTGTCGCACTACAAATTGATAGAGTTTGTGAGCGATCCCAGTTGTCAAGCATAGAAGTTGCTGAAATTGTTGCAACACAAATTCCGCGCCCTGTCAGGCTTCAGTTGGCTGATGATGTTATTGAAAACAACAAAGATCTTGATGATTTAACCAAGCCGGTCGCATTGCTACATGCAAAATATCTTGCACTCGCGGTGGGCGCGGGCTAGACAGGTGGCAATAAATATCATTCTGATTTGTAAACTCATGTTCAATGGGTCACAATTTCGAGATATGTTGGAAAATCCACTGTGATCACTTACGAATATCCACTAAGCGAACGTGTGCGCACTATGCTGCGCCTCGAAGACTTGTTTGATCGGGTAGATTTTTTCATCGCGCAGGACTCGCAGCTTGATCATCAGACAGCGCTTGTGAGCATGTTCGAAATCCTTGAGGTCACTAGCCGAGGAGATTTAAAATCAGACTTATTGCAGGAGCTGGATCGGCAACGCCTTTTTTTAGAGGCGTTGCGTAATAATCCCGCTATATCTGAGCAGAAATTAAATGAAGTTGTTGCTGAAATTGAAATTGCGTTTGCCGATTTACTCGCGTCGTCAGGTAAATCCGGGCAGCACTTGCGTGAGAATGAGTGGCTGATGACAATCAAGCAGCGCGCTGCAATCCCTGGCGGAATCTGCGAGTTTGATCTGCCGTCCTACTACCATTGGCTGCATCGGCCAGATGCAGAGCGTCATGCAGACCTGGAGGGCTGGCTGGGGCCACTAAGCTCAATGGGTGGGGCCCTGCGAATCGTTTTAAGAGTACTTCGGGAGAGTGGAAAATCTGTGCCGCTGGTTGCCCACCGAGGTATTTTTCAGCAGATGCCGATGGAACGTGCGGCACATATGTTGCGTTTGGTATTGCACCGCGATCTACCCTGCGTTCCGGAAATCAGTGCAAATAAATATGCGCTTAATATTCGATTTATTCTGCCCGGAAGCATGCAACGTACTAAACTTTTTGAGCAAGACGTGGCGTTCAGCCTGACTTACTGCAATCTCTAATTTCACTTCACGTTAAGTTAAGTTTTCAATTATGCCGACGCCAAAAGTACGCTGCCCGCAATGTGGTCACAGCGTCAATTATGTTTTGACAAATCCGAACCGCCCGTTTTGTAGCGAACGCTGCAAAATGATTGATCTGGGCGCTTGGGCATCAGACCAATACGCTATTCCCGGCAAATTGCAGGAGTCAGACGATACTTTGAAGCTGACCGAAGACGAGGATGCACCGCGTCATCCTGCTAATTAAGCGTTTGATTGCAACGCATGAAGAGTTTTTTATCCTAACAGGGTGGTTGTTTTTGCTTAAAACACCGCGCGTTACAGTAAAAACGAAATTTATTATGGTTTGATGGCCAGCGACCAGACAGCATTTCTTGCCACGGGATAGCTCGCTGCGATAAACTTCAGATGTTGTGGAACGTAGCAGCCTATTGGAAAGGGCTTTTGCTATACCGGCAACTATCAGCAGCCTAGCCCGTCAATTTGACATGACCCATGCCACACCCATAGAGCCGCCACTGCTGTCAATTGCGACATATCAAAATCGCTCTCTTTCTAAACGCGGGCGGCGCCTTTGGTTGGTATTAATCGCAGCCACTGTATTTATTGTGGCTTCGGGTGCAGCGTTAGCGGGCGCATGGATAATTTTACCGTTTGCCGGTTTTGAAGTATTTTTAGTCTGGCTGGCGTTTCATATACTAGCTCGACATGATTTGGATTATGAATCGCTCGTCGTAACCAAGAGCGATTTTAAATGGGAGCTCCGTAATGGTCTCGAAACGGAACTGCTTGAAGGGGTACGAGATTGGGCGCGCTTTTGTCGCGGTAACAATAAGTTTGGATCGAGCAAGATTCAATTGATGTATGGCAAAAATACGGTAGTAGTCGGTCGACTCATGAGTGCGTCGCAACGTGGTGCGCTTGAAGGGCAGATGGCGTTGGTGTTTAGGTGTGTAACGCATTAAGTGTGGAATAAACTTATTAGTCAGGAACAGTTAGTGCAGATGCTTTCAGCAACAAGCGCGAAAAATTCGGGAATATCGCGTTTCATAAATGAGTAATCGAGAATGCAAAAAGCAATGAATTCAATATTTTTGAACATTAATGCGTTTATGGTCAGAGCAGCGAAAAATCTAGCCGTGCAAATATCCCTTATGATCGCGGCGTTCTTCTCAAGCCCATCAGCTTGGGCCGGCTACGACATAAATATTTTGTCCCCTGCTACCCCAATATCTCATCAAATCTATGGCCTGCACATGTACATTTTGTACGTCTGCGCGGCGATTTTCGTTATTGTGTTTTCGATGATGTTTTATTCCATTTTTAAATTCCGGAAATCCGTGGGTGCCAAGCCTGACGTGAATTTTCATGAGAGCACGCTGATCGAAATAATATGGACAATCATCCCATTCATTATTTTGATTGCAATGGCGATCCCCGCGACTAAAACAGTGCTTGACATGAAAGATACGAGTAATCCGGACATTACTATCAAGGTCACGGGCTATCAGTGGGGATGGCGTTACGATTACAGTGCTGACGACTTTGGTTTTTATTCCAATCTTGCAACGCCGTGGTCGCAAATTGGTCAGCCTGGAATTCAGGCTACCGAAGCCAAGGGTAAAGATTATTTGTTGGAGGTAGATAATACGATGGTGGTGCCGGTAAACAAGCGTGTTCGTCTGCTGGTGACATCCAATGACGTGATCCACGGCTGGTACATGCCGCAATTGGGCGTGAACCAATATGGGATACCTGGTTTCATCAAAGACGTGTGGTTTAAAGCTGAAAAAGTGGGTGTTTACAAAGGCCAATGTAGCCAAATTTGCGGAAAACTGCATGGCTATATGCCGATCACAGTGGAAGTAAAATCCGAGGCGGATTACGCACTGTGGGTAAAAAGCGGGCAGGCAAAATGGGGCAAAGGAGCTGCTCTGACAGCTTCGATAGATAATCCCGCGCCAAAGTCTGCCGTGCTGACAGAGGAGGAGCCCGCAAAGAATTTTACAATGGTTGAGGCTAAGGCGCACGGCGAGAAAGTGTACGCGACCAACTGTATTGCTTGTCACCAACTGACTGGTAAAGGTCAGCCGCCGGTCTTTCCCGCCCTTAGCGGCTCGAAGGTAGTGCAGGGGCCGATGGATCAACAGATTGGCGTTATCTTAAATGGTCGTCCTGGCACTGCAATGCAATCATTTGCGCGTCTCAGTGATACCGACCTCGCCGCCGTCATTACGTACACAAAGAATTCCTGGGATAACAACACTGGAAAAGTAGTGCAGCCTAGTGATGTCAAAGGGGCTAGGAAAACGTAGTAACGATTGAAGTTGAGCGCGACTAATGCGCGTTCGCTGATCTCTATTCTTCATCCCGATATGGTTTGGGATGATGCGAAAACAGTAAAGCAAGATTTGGAGAATTTTATGGCTTACACGAATTCCGCAGTTGCCCCAACTCATGGTCATAGCGATGCAGATGGCCACGATCATCACGATCACGGCCCCGGTAACTGGACCCGCATATTTACAACGACGAACCACAAAGACATTGGCTCCATGTATCTTTGGTTTTCCTTGTTCATGTTTTTTGTAGGCGGCAGCATGGCGTTACTAATGCGCCTCGAGCTTTTCCAACCCGGGCTACAGATACTTCAACCGGAACTCTACAACTCGCTAACAACTGTCCACGCCTTGATCATGATTTTTGGTGCGGTCATGCCTGCGTTCACGGGGTTTGCAAATTGGCTGATCCCGATGCAAATCGGGGCAGCTGATATGGCTTTCCCACGTATGAACAATTGGTCGTTTTGGCTGATGATCCCGGCGGCAATTTTACTGTTTGCTTCATTTTTCGTTCCGGGTGGTGCGGCAGCTTCTGGCTGGACTTTATATCCTCCGCTTTCGATTCAAGCGGGGTTGGGCCTGGACATGACTATTTTGGCTATCCATATCTTGGGTGCCTCATCAATTATGGGTTCAATCAACATTATTACAACGCTGTTGAATATGCGTGCGCCCGGCATGACCTTGATGAAAATGCCGATGTTTTGCTGGACCTGGCTTATTACGGCTTATTTGATGATCGCCGTCATGCCGGTCTTGGCGGGTGCAATCACCATGTTATTGACGGATCGACACTTCGGCACATCATTTTTTAATGCGGCCGGCGGCGGTGATCCCACCATGTTTATGCATATATTCTGGTTTTTTGGACACCCAGAAGTTTATATTTTGATCCTCCCGGCATTCGGTATCGTTTCACAAATCATCCCCACATTTGCACGAAAACCTCTTTTTGGTTATGCATCGATGGTGTACGCCACTGCATCCATAGCAATGTTGTCGTTCATCGTCTGGGGCCACCATATGTTCACGGTGGGTATGCCTGCAGCGGGACAACTGTTTTTCATGTATGCAACCATGTTGATCGCTGTACCCACAGGCGTGAAAATATTTAATTGGATTGCGACCATGTGGCGCGGGTCGCTTAGTTTTGAAACGCCCATGCTATTTTGTATAGGTTTCCTTTGCATGTTCACACTCGGCGGGTTCTCCGGTCTTGTGCTTTCGATCGTGCCGGTGGATATCACCTTGCACAATACTTATTATGTCGTTGCGCATTTCCACTATGTTCTGTTTCCCGGCGCGATCTGGGGCTTGATGGCGGGCGTCTATTTCTGGCTGCCTAAATTTACCGGGCGCATGTATAGCGAAACCTTGGGTAAGTGGCATTTCTGGTTATCAGCCATTTCATTCAACATTACTTTTTTTCCGCAGCATTTTTTAGGTCTTGCCGGAATGCCGCGCCGTATCCCTGACTACGCGTTACAGTTTGCTGAATGGAACATGATCTCGTCGATCGGCGCGTTTATATTGGGATTTAGTCAGCTTCTGTTCGTGTGGAATGTAGTGAGCTGCATTCGCTCTGGCGAAAAAGCGAAAGACAAGCAGTGGGAAGGGGCGGATTCTTTGGAGTGGACCAACCTTCCCTCGCCCGTGCCTTATCACACGTTTGAAACCGCGCCTATTCTGAAATAATTAATGACCCGATATGGAAAATAAGCCCACTCAAGCAAAAAATAACCGCGCTAAATACATTACGCTGGCGCTGCTGATCGTTTGGGTCATTGCGGTATTCATATTTACGTTCTTCAAGTTGCCGGGTGGTTTGAAGTGACAAAGCCGATTTCCGATGTGGCGGCAAACGCAGCCGCGACGATAAGCAAGCCAAGTAGTGCTGGCTCGAATGCCAGTACTGCTGAAGCAAACTCGCATGCAATCGATTTACGCCACGATAATCGTGTCACGCTGGGTAAGTTGCTGCTAATCGTCCCAGTCATGTTGATGTTTTGCGCTTCATTAGTGCCTCTTTACAAACAAATTTGTGCAGTCCTTGGCATCACATCGCAGCGTGCAATTGCGCAAAATACCCAAGTCGATCTAAGCCGTTTGGTAAAAGTTGATTTCATTGCGCATCTGAACAACACATTTGCGTGGAATTTTGAGCCAGTTGAAAAACACGTTGATGTGCATCCCGGCGCAATAGTGACGGTGAATTATCGCGTAACGAACACGCTGCCATACGCCACCACAGGCCGCGCAGTGCCAAGTTTTGCGCCGATGGAAGCAGGTTTGTACTTTAATAAAATTGAATGCTTTTGTTTTAGCAATCAAACGCTGCAGGCAGGTGAAACAAGAGATATGCCGGTTACGTTTTTTGTTGCAAACAAATTGCCTGAAGAGATTGGTGCAATCGCCTTGTCGTATACTTTTTTTAATGTCACTAACGATGCAAAAAAAACTTAGCGGTGCAGGGTGTGCAACACAGTCATCTTCAAACATTGCCTTGATCGCTGTTTTGCACGCAGATGTTTGATGCCATAAAAGCCGTTTTATGGTCGTTCTTTGGTATTCGAAGTAGTAAGGGATATGACGGTGATCGGACAAAATTGAAACTTTGGCAGATTATTATTGCAGGATTGTTTTGCGTGATGATGTTGGTGTTGAGCCTGTTCTTTTTGGTACGATTTTTAACCGCAAAGACATGACATCAATGCTACGTTTAGAATGGTTGATAAGTACTGAGCAAGAATTTAGAGGTTTTTAATGAATGCAACTACTGGCGGATACTATTTCGCGCCTCCATCCAAATGGCCGATTATTGGTTCTACGGCGCTGCTGTTTATGGCAGCGGGCGGCGCGATGGCGATGAATCAGATTCAGCCATACGGCTGGACTGCACTTGCAATCGGCTTCGCAATTTTGGTTTACATGCTGTTTGGCTGGTTTGGGCAAGTAATCAACGAGAGCGAATCAGGGCTATACAACCCACAAGTGGACACCTCATTCCGTTGGAGCATGAGTTGGTTTATTTTTTCTGAAATCATGTTTTTCGCGGCATTTTTTGGCGCACTTTACTACGCGCGCTCATTTTCTGTGCCATGGTTGGGTGACATGGATAACGCGTTAATTTGGCAGGGCTACGATGCCAAATGGCCAACACTAGGGCCCTACATTGGCCAAACCGCCAGCAATCAATTTGGCGCAATGAGTCCGTGGGGCATTCCGCTTTTGAACACGGTGCTACTATTGTCTTCCGGGGTGACTGTTACTTGGGCACACCATGCGCTCAAGTCAAATCATCGCGGTCAGCTGATAACGGGTTTGTTTCTCACCGTGGCATTAGGATTCACGTTTTTGGGTTTCCAAATTTATGAATACATGCATGCTTACAGTGAATTAAATCTGAAACTGACGTCCGGTGTGTTTGGTTCCACCTTCTATATGCTGACAGGTTTTCATGGCTTTCACGTCACACTGGGTGCGGTGATGCTCACGGTAATTATGTTCCGTTGCATCAAAGGCCATTTCAAACCCAACCAACATTTTGGTTTCGAAGCTGTTTCTTGGTACTGGCATTTCGTCGACGTCGTGTGGCTTGGCCTTTTTTTGTTTGTCTACGTTCTGGTTTAAACCAACGCAGATTTAACGCATAGACAATGGGCCACTAGCGGCCCATTTTCTATAGTGGCCAAGAAATCCAATATTCCCCATTTGTTGCAGATTATTTAGGCGGCAACAGGCCAAAAAAATAACCCGCAATGACAATCACGATAATAAGGACCGAGAGCCCGATACGAATGGTCAGCGCATTCACGACGCGCCGTGAATTGCCCTTGTCCTTGTACATGAAAAATAATCCGCTAAACAAACTAATCAATACCAATACGAGTAACACTACCAATAAAATTTTCATCAGATATCACCTTAATTGCACGAATCAATTGTGCAGAAATTTGTCCCATAAGCCAAGCTGTTTGTGATCGCCATCAGGCGTTAGCTTGCCCAGCGGAATTTGCTTAAATTCACGCAGGCTGTCCCCAAATTATTGTCGCATCGCATGCAAATAGCCCAACGCCAGTTTAGATTTACACCATCTTTAATACCCACGCTGGCCGCCTTGGTTATGGTTCTGCTCACGCTGTATTTGGCAGTATGGCAACAAGGCCGGGCGACTCAAAAGCGGGCGTTACAAGCCGAGTTTATCGCTCGCACGATCGCGCCGCCTGTGGTTATATCGAGCACATTTAGCCTCGTTGAAAACGTTGATCGCGTCGAGAGCTATCGCTATCGTCTTGCTATCGCGCACGGAGAGTGGCTGGCGAAGAATCAATTATTTATCGACAACAAAGTGAGCGAGAATGGGGTGGTGGGTTACCACGTGATCACCCCGCTCAAAGTCGATAATAGCTCGCTCACAGTTTTGGTAAACCGCGGCTGGATCGCACGAAGCGCTCGGTATCCGTTGCCTCCCGAAGCGGAGCCACCTTCGGGCATGGTTGAAGTGCGTGGCCTACTAACAATACCAAGCCAACGCTTTTTGGAGTTGTCAGCCAATTCGGCGCAAGGCAATGTTTGGCAAAATCTGACGATTGACCGCTACCGGGCCAGCATGAACGTTCAGGTTTTGCCGTTCGTTCTGTTGGCCACTGAGATGACGCCACCGAGTATCGGGCTCATCTCTCAGAGCGAACGCCCCGACGCCGGGGTGGAAAAGCATATCGAATACATGCTGACTTGGTATTCATTGGCGGCGACCCTCGTGCTGCTTTGGGTTGGTCTCAATCTTCATATCCAGCACATGAGTCCAACGTCTGTCGCAAACGCAAACTCCGTAAACCAAAAGAAAGCATCTCGATGACGCCTAGAACCAAATTTGTCATGATTTTTCTACTGTTTTCTGTGCCCTTTGCTGCATCAACCATCACCTTTCTGGTTTGGAAACCTTCGGCTACCAACAACTACGGAGAGCTGATTGCGCCGGTTGTTCCGTTGCCGGAGATAAAGCTGCTCCCAATAGAAAGTATGCTGCCAACTAGTGATGCGATTGGTAGTGATAACAAAGAACTGATTGAAAAATCACTACGCGGTAAATGGCTGATGCTGACGCGCGATAGTGGCGCGTGTGAAGCGGCCTGTCGAAAAAAGCTTTATGCCATGCGTCAGGCCAGGCTCAGCTTGGGTCGAGAACAAGATCGCGTCCTGCGCGTCTTATTGGTGGATGACGATATAGTGCCTTCAGCAGCACTGGCGCAGGATTTTGCAGGCACGATTTGGATTTCGGCGAAGTCGTCACCGTGGTTGAAGCTGCTACCAGCGTCTGCAGATTCGCGAAATCATCTTTACGGTGTTGATACGCTGGGCAATGTATTTATGCGCTATGACGCTGACCCCGACATCAAACGCATGATGCAGGACTTTAAACAAGTCTTAAAAGCCTCGCAGATAGGCTAACAACGGACGGGTGAGCAGCAATTATTTTGGACGTGTAAACGAAATGAAAATGAGTGGTTTAGAACAAAGTGTTGTCGGGCTGATCACGCTGGCGATAATGGCGGGAGCATTTGTATGGGTTGCGCGCCATCAGGGGCGTTATCGCCGCTTGATTGCGATAACCGCAGCAATGACATTGGTGTTGATTATGCTGGGGGCCTATGTGCGCTTGTCCGATGCGGGATTGGGTTGTCCTGACTGGCCCGGCTGTTACGGCAATCTCACGCCTGAACATTCCGCCGCAGAAATTCGCGGTGCTGAAGTGCTGCAACCGGGAGGTTCCGTTTCCATGGCGAAAGCATGGAAAGAAATGGTGCATCGCTATCTGGCGATGGTGGTAGGGGCATTGATCGCGGCCATTATGCTGTCTGCCTGGCGCAATCGGCGGCTGTGGGCCGAATCGATTGCTTTGCCAACCATTATCGCGTGTGCTGTTATCTTTCAGGCAGCTTTGGGCGCTTGGACCGTCACATTATTGCTCAAGCCTGCGATTGTCACGTCACACCTGCTGGGGGGAATTACTATTTTTTCGCTGCTGTCATGGTTGCTTGTGCGGCAGACCGGCAATGGAAAATGGGCAGATCCAATTAAGGCAGATTCGCGCTTAAAAATGTTTGCATTGCTCGTATTAGCAATTCTCTTTGGGCAGGTCGTGTTGGGTGGCTGGGTAAGCACTAATTATGCAGCTCTCGCCTGTTCTGACTTGCCCACTTGCCACGGCCAGTTGTGGCCAGAAATGGATTTTGCTAACGCATTCCATATTATTCGCCCGCTCGGTGTAGGGCCGGATGGCGCATTGCTGCGACTAGAAGCGCTCACGGCGATTCACTGGACCCATCGAGTTGGTGCCGTCATCGTTACGCTCGTGGTCGTCAGTTTTGCGCTTAGGCTAATGACACTATCTTCAGGAAAACGTGCTGCAAAAATGTTGCTTGGTCTACTAACGGCCCAATTGCTCCTTGGGCTCAGTAACGTTTGGTTTAGTCTGCCACTGCCGGTTTCTGTTGGTCATAATGGGGTGGCGGCGATGTTGGTGGCGTGGATGTTGGTCATCAATTTGCGCCTTCGCACCACTCGAACTGAGAGCAGCCTTAGCTTTAACAGGCGTCTAGCTTTATAATCAGCGTATTAGGTTAGTTTCAACGGGTTCTACTCATGTCTGACATCGCTATCTCAAACCATCAACACGTATTTGTTCAGTTTTTAAAGCTGACCAAACCGCGGGTGAACGCACTGATCGTGTTTACGGCGATGATTGGCATGATGCTGGCCTACCCGGTAGGCATGGCTTGGGACATGCCGTTAATGCTCACCGCTACGATTGGTATCGCTCTAGTGGCAGGTGCTGCGGCGGCATTTAATTGTTTGGTCGAGCAACAAATCGATAAAAAAATGGCACGCACTCGGGCACGACCAACCGTTGCGGGTTCTATCCTGACATGGCAAATATTGGCGCTGGCGGGCATCGTGGGCGGCGCTGGGTTGCTGATATTGCACCAATACGTTAATCCCCTCACCATGTGGCTGACGCTTGGCACTTTTGTGGGTTACGCAGTGATTTACACGGTCATTCTGAAGCCAGCAACTCCACAAAATATCGTGATTGGCGGTGCTTCTGGCGCAATGCCGCCGATATTGGGCTGGGCAGCGGTGATGAATACCGTGTCGCCTGAATCCATGCTGCTGTTCTTAATTATTTTTGCCTGGACGCCGCCGCACTTTTGGGCGTTGGCGCTCTATCGAAAAAAGGAATATGCCAAAGCGGGCTTGCCGATGTTGCCCGTCACCCATGGCAATGCATTTACCCAGCTGCATCTTTTGCTGTACACCTTCATCATGGTCGCATGTACCTTGCTGCCGGTGGCCATGAAAATGTCTGGCGTTATCTATTTCGTCGCGGTTTTAGCGCTGGATGGCTATTTTGTGTTTCTCGCGGTAAAGCTCTTCCGAAAATACAGCGATGCTTTGGCCAAGAAAACTTTCTCTTATTCGATTCTCTATTTGTCGCTGCTGTTCGGCGCATTGTTGGTCGATCATTACGCGCCTCTGGTTATGCGCTAAATTATGCTGAGCCTGCGCGCACTTTTTTTGAGTGTTATTGTATTAAGCTTTGTTGCCGCATGCGAACCCGCAAAGCCGCCTTTTAATGCTGTTGACATCACAGGTACTGCCGGTTTTGGCACTGATTTCCGCCTCACCGATCATAACGGCAAGACGCGTACCATAGCTGATTTTAGCGGCAAAGCGGTGGCCATTTTCTTCGGCTTCACGCACTGTCCTGACGTGTGCCCCACGACGTTGTCAGACATGAAACGCGTCATGGAAAAATTAGGGCCCGATAGTGGGCGGCTACAAGTTTTATTTGTGACGGTGGATCCTAAACGTGACACGCCTGAATTACTTGCCAAGTATGTGCCATCGTTCAATGCAAGCTTTTTGGGGTTATACGGCGATGACGAAGCGACCGCCAAAATAGCGCGTGATTTCAAGATTATTTACCGAATACAGCCGGGCAAAACCGCGGATAGCTACACGGTTGACCATAGCGCCGGAACCTTGATATTTGATCCGCACGGCACCTTGCGTCTGTTTGTCGATTATGGGCGGCTGACGCCCGAACAAATCGCTGCAGATATCAAACGGCTTCTCTAGTTTTCTAAATTGCCAGGATTTTTCATATGAGCATTCAACGTTTTTACATCGGCCCCCGACTTTCTGACATGGTGATTCATGGTGACACCATCTATCTTGCGGGTCAGGTAGCAGACGATACCGCCGCCGATATTGGTAGCCAGACCAGCGAGGTTTTGTCTGCTATCGACAAACTGCTTGGTGAGGCGGGTAGCGATAAAAGTAAAATATTGTCCGTCACTATTTATATCGCCGACATGGCAGATTTTGCAGGCATGAACGCAGTATGGGAAAAATGGGTCCCCGCGGGTCATACCCCGGCACGAGCGACGGTAGAAGCAAAAATGGCAAAGCCTGCCTACAAAGTCGAAATGCAAGTGATCGCGGCAAAATGATTTGTCGACTTCTGGGTACTTCCTTGAGGTACGAAACGCTAAGACGCCAACCCGTACGGCATGAAACCCCAAGAATCGTCCGCTTCCGCTAACCCCCGACACGCAAAATAAAATGGGCACCTAAAAAGGTGCCCATTTCGTTATCCCATAGACCTACTGAGATCAGGTGGCTTGATAAGCAGCCAAAGAAGATTTCATTTTTTGCATTGCCTTAACTTCAATCTGGCGAATGCGCTCGGCTGATACACCATACTCGCCTGCTAGCTCATGCAAAGTTAACTCTTCTCCTTCGCGCAGCCAGCGAGCCTCGACAATGCGGCGACTACGGTCGTCAAGACTTTTCAATGCATCGCGCAAACCGTCGGCTGCAGCCGCATTTTTTTGCATACCCGATAAACGCTCAGACGGATCCACGGTTGCATCCTGCAAATACGCAATCGGGCTGACCCAGTTCTCATCGTCATCATTTAAGGGTTCAAGCGAAATTTCCTGCCCGGAGAGGCGTTGTTCCATTTCTGAAACATCGGTCTCCTTTACGTTCAACTGACGTGCAATAGATTTCACTTCCGTCGGCGATAATGCACCAAAATTCGGCTTCATGCTGCGCAGGTTAAAAAACAATTTGCGCTGCGCCTTGGTCGTGGCTACTTTCACAATGCGCCAATTTTTCAGAATGTACTCGTGCATCTCGGCTTTAATCCAGTGCATTGCGAACGATACAAGGCGGACGCCACGATCAGGATCAAAGCGTTTAACGGCCTTCATCAGACCAATATTGCCTTCTTGGATCAAATCCGCCTGCTGCAGACCATAGCCCGCATAATTTCGTGCGATTGATACGACCAAGCGCAAATGCGACAAAACCATCTCTGATGCAGCCGATAAATCCCCGCGCTCCTTGAGCGCTACGCCAAGCGTGTGCTCACGTATAGGAGTCAACAAAGGGATCCGGTTAACGGCTGAAATATAGTTTTCGATACTACCAGTCGATAAAGCAGATAAAACAGGTAAATTCATGGTTGCGGTGGTCATGTTTGTCCTCCACGGAGCGGAAAATGGTTTTTTCCGCAAAATCACATCTGAAACGTCAGAAGCAAGCGTTGCTACAACAACAATTGATTATGTTAGCACTCTCCTTGTAAGAGTGCTAATCGCCAAAAAAGTTCTAAAATATGCACAATCAATTGAAGAAACTCAGATAAGGCGGTTTTGGGACATATATACCGTGCCATCCTAAAGAAATTATGGTGGCAGTCTTTCTGCCTCCAGATCAGCAAAAAACGATGCTGTCAATTCTTGGAGTCATTTATCGGAGAAATTTATGCGTTGTAATGCAGATTAGACGCAGAGATTGCCAAATATCTGTTGCCCACTTAGACTATTGGGTCATTCAATTTTTCAGATTCATGCCACGTTCAATGTTTTTAAATAGGGAAAACACGATGCCTACGCGATTTGCGAGCCTGCTTTTTACAATATTTGGAATGTTTTTAACCCAATTTTCAGCCTATGCACAGATACCCGCAGAAACCGAAACGAAATTATCGATTGAAGATATTTTTAAGCCGCCACAACTTACCGGCGTAAATATCTCTGAAAACGGCAAATATATGGTCACCACTATGCCGTTTAAAGGTCGGATGAATTTAGCCGTCATTGATCTCGAAACCCGCAAAGCCTCTCTCCTGAGTGGTTATGACAACTACGATGTGCTTAGCCCAACATGGGTGGGAAATGAGCGACTTATTTACACCCTAGGCCAATATAATTCGCCAACCGGGCCTGGTCAGTTTGACGGTGGCGGGCTATTTGTAATTAACCGCGATGGCAAAGAATTTCGCCGCTTGTCTTCCACCGTTAGGGAATTACGTGCGCAAAATCAGTACGTGTTTCGCGGGCTGGATTTGTATCGCACTATTCCCGGGAATGAAGAGGAAGTAATCGCTTCTGGCAATATGACCTCAGCCGATTCGACAGACTTATATCGTCTCAATATCAAAACTGGCAAATACATGCTCATTACGCAGGGCCGTCCGGCGGATCGAACTTCGAGCTGGATTTTAGACAGCAAGCTTGTGCCGCGCGTAGTCAGTGCCAATATTAAAGATACGCTGACCACGGTAGTCTATTACCGCAAAGATGAAAAATCTGATTGGTATGAGTTGGCTAGATATGAGGGTAACAAAGGCCCCGTTTTTGAGCCGCTTGCTTTTGAAAGCGACGAAATCAATATGCAAGTTGCATCAAATGCGGGCCGCGACACGATGGGCGTTTTCCGGTACGACCCAATCGCAAAAAAAATGGGCGAACTCATTGTCGCGCATCCACGTTTTGACATGGGGGCCGCTGCCAATGGCGCAGGAGTTCCTGGCGTGATTACTGACCAGAAGACCGACAAAATTCTGGGCTATGCAGTCGCGGCGGCCAAACCAGAGCGTGTATGGCTAGACGAAAAATACGCATCAACCCAGAGAAATCTGGATGCCGCGCTGCCGAACCGAATTAATAGTTTTCGTCGCACGCCTGGTACTAAAAAGTTGCTGGTCACTTCGTATTCCGATACCTCACCTGTGCGCTGGTACATTCATGACGAAGAAGCAAAAACGCTGGAGCAAATCGGCAGCTCGAAACCTTGGCTAGACGGAAAATTGGTCGAGCAAGGCATCATGAATTACAAAACCCGTGACGGACTTGAAATTAGCGGTTATTACTTCCTGCCTAAAGGCTACAAGCCGGGCACCAAACTCCCTACGATCGTCCATATTCACGGCGGCCCGTTTGCGCGAGCCGATAGATGGGGTGGCGGGTTCGGCTATACGGAAGGACAGTTGTTTGCGGCCAACGGCTATGCGGTGATTGTGCCGAATTTCCGCGTGACGCCGGGCTTGGGCTCCAAGGTCTATTACGCCGGCTTTGGCACAGTGGGGCGCGAAATGTCCAATGACCATGAAGATGCTTTGAAATGGGGCATTGAGCAAGGCTTTGTGGATGCGAAAAATGTCTGTATTTCGGGTGCCAGCTACGGTGGCTATGCGGCACTACAGGCTTTGGTAAATAACAACGACATGTGGAAGTGCGCCGTGGCAGGGCTCGCCGTGACGGACTACAAATATCAATTGACCACCCGCGACGGTGATACTGCCGGGAATACCGCGGGAGTAGATTATTGGAAGTCAGTGTTGGGTGATAAAAACCTGGATTCGCAGTTAATCAAAGACATATCGCCAGTGAACAACGCAGCCAAAATAAAGCGTCCCGTTTTTCTTTACGCAGGCGAAGATGATATTCGCGTCCCGATCGCGCAAATTAGCCGTATGGCAAAAGAGCTGGAGCGTGCGGGCAATCCTGCTAAAGCGTTCGTTATTAAGGAAAAAGAAGGCCATGGCTATGGCAAGCTTGAAAATACAGTGGATCTCTACACGCAAATGCTCGCGTTTTTAAAGGATCAATTCGGTAAGTAGATTACAGCGGCTTGGCTATTCGGCTAAGTCCGCTAACGTCAGTAACGTAAAAAATCCGCCAGGTGGCGGGTTTTTTACGTCGCTGTCATTACCGTAGCGTTTCTAATTCAATAAGGTTTTTTCCATAAACTTGATTTGCGCATAGAACAAAAAATCCTGATTTGTTTTTTTCGCAAAGCCATGACCCTCATCATTTGCCATCAAAAACCAGACCGGCACATTTTGCATCTTCACTTTTTCGACAATCTGTAGTGCTTCCGTATACGGTACGCGCGGATCATTTTTGCCTTGCACCACAAACAAGGGTTTATTGATTTTTGCGGCGTTGTTCAGAGGTGAAATCCGCTCCAGAAATTTCTTCATCTCAGGATCGCGCTCATCACCGTATTCCACGCGGCGCAAATCGCGACGATAGCTTTCTGTATTAGCCAGGAATGTGACGAAATTTGAAATGCCGACCACATCAATGGTGCCTGCAATGCGATCTGCGTAATGGGTGGCCACGGCCAGTGCCATGTAGCCGCCATAGCTGCCGCCGGTGACCAATACTTTACTTGGGTCGAGGTCAGGCTGATCCTTTATCCATTCAAATAATGCGCCAATATCCTTTACCGAGTCTTCGCGCTTGTTGCCGTTATCCATCGCCAGAAATGTTTTGCCAAATCCTGATGAGCCGCGCACATTGGGATAAATAATCGCGATGCCGAGCTCATTCACCATATAGTTATTTCGGGCAATAAACCCGGGCCGCGCCTGGCCCTCCGGTCCGCCGTGTATGTTGATAATGACGGGTCGTTTGCCCTGAAAATTCCTTGCATCCGGCTGGTAGACAAAGCCGGATATTTTCAAGCCGTCAAACGATTTCCACTGCACTAGTCGGGGCTCTACAAACTCCAGTGGATTTAAATTGGCGCTCGAGCCGTTTGTCCAGCGGGTGACTTTAGGGGCAACAATATTCATCGAATAAACTTCGCCCGGCGAGCGTGCAGAGGTAAGGTTAAACGCCAGTTCTGCGCTGACTTTCTTGACATCTGGCACTGGCAAATCGTCACTATCCTCGCTACCGCCTTTCCAGCGTAATCCCGATATTTCGCCGGGCAGCAAGGCTGGGCGTGGTAGCTCCTTGTCAGTTTTTAATTCCAGAAAACGCAGCACTGAAGCCCCGTCTTCATTGGTAGTGAAAGCAATTCGGTTGGCTCGGTTTGAAATGCTGAAGTCATCGACGTCATGTTTAAGGTGTGCTGTCAGAACTCGTTCTTTCCCGCTTTGAATGTCGATGTACACCAAACGCCGATATTCGCTATCGCGATCAGAGACGGTATAAATGCCTTTGCCGTCGCTCGCAAATCGCGGCTCGCCGTACGCCACCGTGACGGCAATGGCACCGTTGGTTTTGACTGCTGCTGCTGGGGGCGCTGGCGTAATACGTGTCTGCCTGCCCGTCGCGATATTTATCATCCACAAATGCGACTCACTGGCCGATATATATTCAAGATAGGCCAGAGATTTTCCATCAGGCGAGAACCGAAACGATGAAAAGCCACCCCCATCAAAGCTTGCGATGACTTTTGCCGTGTCAGGCTTGAGTGGGTCGGCGATGTAAAGCTTGGTGGTGGCCTTGCGTGCAGCGGATTCCTGAAGCGATTGTGCTTTATCTTTGCGATCAACCGATGCGGTGGTGAACACGATGCGGTCGCCGCTGCGGTTCCACGCCGGGCTGCTGGCACGCTCCGATTCAGGCGACACCGGCGTAACTATTTTTGACGCTAAGTCCAGCCGGTAAATCCGAAAAATTTCATTACCGTCCGTTGCCCGCGTGAACAGCAGATATTCGCCGTTGGTGGGCTGAAAAGTGGCGTTGCTGACGGCGTCTGCAAAATCGGTAAGTGGCTCTGGCTTGGCGCCCGGCGCTTTGACTAGATGTAGCTGGTTGCTGTTGTTCAGGCGCATCCGCACCAGAATGCTGCCGTCTTGAGGATGCCACGCGATCATTGATGACGGCTTGAACTGGGTATAGGCTTCCACTTTTTTGGTGAGCGCCTCGGTTATTGGCGGGATATTTTCGATAACCAGATTTGAGGCCGGCGTAATGAATTGGCCGTAGGTGAGCCCGCTACCAATAGAAAGAATTCCGGCTGCCGCTAATCCCAACAAAGCATTTCTTTTCATATCAAACTCCCCCATTAATCAAACGTTATTTTGCATCCCCGGCTGTGCTGCCTTTAGCGCTGTTTTTAGCAACGCCTTTAATGATGGGTCGCGCAGGATTGGTAATCCATTCGCTCCACGAACCCGGATAAAGCTTTGAACCGTTCAGACCTGCATATTCCATTGCAAAAATATTTGCACACGCCGTTACGCCCGAGCCACATTGATGAACGACCTCAACTGCGTGCCGTGCATTCATTATTGAAGCAAACGCGGTATTAATTTCTGCCGGCGGTCGCATCGTCAGATCAGCGTTTAAATTTTCTTTATAAAATCTGTTTTTGGCACCTGCAATATGCCCCGCCACCGGATCAATGGGCTCAATATCACCCCGATAACGCTCTGGCGCTCGTGCATCAATCAATGTGGTTGCAGCAATCTTCAGGCCCGCCTCGACTTCGTCTGCATTCAACACCATTAGCGGATTAGCATGCCCGCGAAGCGCTGCGGGTTTGGGCACCGGTACAGCGCGTGACAGCGCATGGCCATCGGCAATCCATTTTGGAATGCCGCCATCAAGTAATGAGGCCTGAGTCAAACCGATCCATCGCGAGAGCCACCAAAGCCGCGATGCAAACTGGCCGCCGACATCGTCGTAGGCCACAATCTGTGTCGTGTTGGATACGCCATTACGCGCTAAAAATGCGGTGAACGCCGCAGGTGAGGGCAATGGATGACGGCCATTGCTGCCAGATTTCTCGCCTGATAAATCCGTATCCAGATTTGCAAAAATCGCGCCGGGAATATGTCCTTCGCGATATAAGCGCTCGCCTTTACCGAGGTCGAACAGATCGTGTCGGCAATCGAAAATAACACAATGGGTATCGCCAATTTTTGCGGTTAATTCGGTCGTAGAAATAAGCATCTTGAGTTTTCGCAATCAAAGTTAATGATCTCGCTAATCTGCGTTGGTAGAAGTTTTCGCTAGCTTGGTTTGAATTTTCTTATTTTTTACGGTCCCATCTTTTGTTAGGCGGTCCGCACGCTTCGCCAGTAATCCACTGGCCACAATAATCGCCATGCCGACCCACGCAATCGGCGATAAAAGTTCGTTGAATATAAAAATGCCTGCGAGTGAGGCAAAGATCACCGTTGAATACGCGAATGCACCGACCACGAGCGTGTTGCCGCGATGGTAGGCGCGCGTCATCGCCAGCTGTGCCGCGGTCGCGGCAATTCCAAGGCCCATTAAATACGGGATGTTTGGAGCATTTATAGCTTGAAACGACCCTGTAGCCAGGGTTTGAAAAATCGCTGAGCCGATCGTGCCGGCTACCGCAAAATAAAACACCACTCGCCATTCTGGCTCGCCGGCATCGCCCAGCTTTTTCACATTCAAATACGCGCACGCCGCGAAAAAACCGGATGCGAGACCAATGAAGCCTGCGTATGCATTTTCACCCTCGAAAGTGGGTCGCAGCAGTAGTGCTACGCCAATAAACCCGAGCGCAATAGCGAATACCAAACGCCGACTCAGCTTTTCTTTTAGTAAGACGTGGGAGAGAATGGCCAGAAAAATCGGGGAGGTGTAATTGAGCATAATCGCAGTCGCGAGCGGAAGTTTGGTCATGGCGTAAAAGTAGCCGATGAGTGAAACGGTGCCGGTGGTTCCGCGCCAAAAATGGCCGCGCCAGAATGGAGTGAGCACCGATGAACGCTTCCATAAAATGAACCCGCCGACAATGACCAGTCCAGCCAGTGACCGATATAGCGACAGCTCAGCACCGCTGAATTTTGTACCCAGTAGCTTGGCGAAGGTGCCCATGGTCGCGAACAGTGCGCCCGCAATTAGCATCCATGACGAGGTCATGCCGTCATCTTCGGGCTGCTGCCGCCGTTATTGCCGCCTTCATTGCCATCACCACTACGGCCGGCGTCAGCGTAATGGTCGAGTTGATCTTCAACTCCCGCGCATCTGCGATTGAATAAATTCATGGAAATGCACGAGGCCATCTTCCATTGGGCTTTGATAGGGCCCTTGCTCGTCGCGACCCTCGCGCCATAAAAGCTTGCGTCCATCGTTCATCCGCTGGCAAATTTCTTCATCCTCAACCGCGGTTTCGTTATACGCTTGCTGGTGCGCGGCGATAAATTCCGGCTCGAAATGTTGAATCTCATCCGGATAATAAAATTCAACCACATTACTGCATGCGCCCACCCCGCGCGGCACGATGGTCGATACCACCAGCACATGTGGATACCATTCGACCATCACGTTGGGGTAATAGGTAAGCCAAATCGCACCCTGTGGCGGCACTTCGCCACCGCGAAAATTCATCACCGAATCATGCCATTGCTTATAAATGGGTGAGCCGGGTTTTTGCAACGCTTTGTGTATGCCCACGGTCTGCACGCTATACCAATTGCCAAATTCCCAATTCAAGTTTTCGCAGTCTACAAACTGGCCGAGCCCGGGATGAAACGGGCCGACGTGGTAATCCTCCAAATACACTTCTATAAATGTTTTCCAGTTGAAGTTATATTCGGTAACTTCAATTCTGTTAAGCATGTAGCCATCGAAATCTAAATCTTTTGCGCAGCCCAGCTTGCCTAAATCGCCCGCAATATCGCGTTGGCCCTGAAACAGCATGCCTTTCCAGTTTTGCAATTTCTTCCGCGGCAGGTCGAGGCACGGCTGCTCGGCAAAATAGGGTGCGCCCAATAATTTGCCTTCGCCGTCATATGTCCAGCGGTGCAGCGGACACACGATATTGCCACTCGGCAGCGTACCTGCACCGCGCAGCATCACTGCTTGGCGATGACGGCATACATTTGATACCAAGTCGATTTGATCAGCATTATTCACCAGTGACCATGCGCCATCGGTGATTTCGAGCACACGATAGTCATTTTCGTTCGGCACCATCAACGAATGACCGACGTAGCCGGGCCCTCGCTTGAAGAAAACTTCGAGCTCACGCTGGTAAATAGCAGGATCAAAATACCAGCTCAAGGGGAGCTGGGTTGCAACGGGTTTTAATTCCCGGTGCCCTAACAATATGGACATAGTCCTTACCTCCAATTTCTCGCATTAATTACAGCGAGATAACCAAAGTAAAAACAACACCCGGGCGATCGAGAAAACTAGCTTTTAACTCCGCTTGCTCCGTCCCGCGAAAATGTGTCGAAAAAACTCGGTCGACACGGGAAATGGAGTCGCGATTCTGCCTTAGAGGGGGCAAAAAGGCAAGCAAGCACGATCCAAAACAAATTAAAGATAGTCAAAAGCTCAGCTTTCCGTTGTTTTGCATCCGCAGCACAGCTCGGGCACCGTATCCAACGTTCTTCAGCAATGGACTCACATTGCGTGATTCGGTTATGATTTCAGATTGTTTTTTGTAAGCTCTTTGCAACACCTTTGGGAACAATCATGGCTAAAGCACTACTTGGAACCCCCCCTAAAAACTTCGAAGCTGCGATGGCTGAGCTCGATCTGCTGGTTGATAAAATGGAAAGTGGGCAATTGCCACTGGAAGAGTCGCTCAGCGCCTACCAACGTGGTGCGGAATTGATCAAATATTGCGACAAGGTATTGAGTGACGCCCAGCAGCGCATTCAGGTACTTGACGGTGGCTCAAACGGCTCAGGTGGTGCCCTAAAAGATTTCCATCAAGATGCAGAATCTTGATTTCACTAGATAAAAAAATGAATGATTTTCAAGACTGGTCGCGGCAAGTCGCGATGGACATGGAGCGTACGCTCGGGGATTTACTGCCGTCGCCGGATATTCAGCCACAGCGACTTCATGCGGCCATGCGCTACTCCTCAATGAGCGGCGGTAAGCGTGTGCGGCCGATGCTGGCGTTTGCAGCAGGTCTGGTCACAGAGGCGGATCCGGCGCGGGTGAAGGCGGTTTCTGCCGCGGTCGAATTTATCCATGCCTATTCGCTTATTCACGACGATTTGCCCTGCATGGACGATGATAACTTGCGTCGCGGACGTCCGACTTGTCACATTGAGTTTGACGAAGCGACTGCGCTACTGGCCGGAGACGCCCTGCAGGCATTGGCGTTTGAGATAGTAAGCACACATAAATTGGCTGATTCAGCTGAAACACAGCTTATGATGATCCAGCATTTCACCAAAGCCTGCGGATCGCACGGCATGGCGGGTGGTCAGGCGATCGATTTGGCTAATGTGAACAAAACAATCACGCTGCCGGAGCTCGAATATATGCACATTCTGAAAACCGGCGCATTGATTCGCGCGTCTGTACAGTTGGGCGCATTGTGCGGACGTGCATTACAGCCAGATGAAATGAAACATCTCGACCGCTATGCCAAGTGCGTGGGCTTGGCTTTTCAGGTAGTGGACGATATTCTCGATTGCGAGTCTAATACTGAGACGTTAGGCAAAACTGCGGGCAAAGATCAACACGCAAACAAACCAACGTATGTGAGTTTGATGGGTTTGGCACCGGCCAAGCGTTTCGCCGGCGAGTTGCTGATGGATTCGCATGCTGCGGTTGAAAGTTTCGGTGAGCGTGCTACTCGTCTTCGCCAACTTGCCGAATTTATCGTACGGCGCGAATACTAGATTTAGGCTAAATTCAAGCAAAGGTTTGCTGTATTTTTTGTGACAATGGTGAAGCAGAAAAAACTAAATTTATGACCACAACGACAAAATATCCGTTTCTTGATCCCATTTCGGATCCAGCCGACCTCCGCAAACTGGATCGCCGCGATTTGCCAGCGCTTGCGGTTGAGCTGCGCGAATTCATCGTCGATTCTGTCTCGGCTACCGGCGGCCATTTCTCGTCCAATTTAGGCACGGTCGAACTCACGATTGCGCTGCACTATGTATTCAATACACCTGAAGACCGGCTGGTGTGGGATGTGGGCCATCAAACCTACGGTCATAAAATTTTGACTGGTCGCAAAGCCGGTATGCCGAAACTACGCCAGAAAGGGGGTATCGCCGGCTTCCCGCGCCGCGAAGAAAGTCCATACGATACCTTCGGCACAGCACATTCCTCCACTTCGATTTCAGCCGCACTTGGCATGGCCGTGGCGTCGCGTTTGTCCGGCACTAATCGTAAATCAGTCGCCATCATTGGTGACGGCGCGATCACCGGCGGCATGGCGTTTGAGGCCATGAATAACGTGGGTCGCGAGGACGTTATCGTGATTTTGAACGACAATGATATGTCGATTTCCGAATCTATCGGCGCGCTGAATAATTATTTCGCGAAGCTGATGTCAGGTCGTTTTTATGCGAATACCAAAAAAACTGCCGAGCGGATTTTGTCCGCCACGCCAACGTTTAAAGAAATCGCCAAACGCGTCGAAGAGCACGCCAAAGGCATGATTTCGCCCTCGACCATGTTCGAGGAATTCGGTTTCAATTACGTGGGCCCGATTGACGGGCATAACGTCGATGTATTGGTAGAAACGTTGAGCAATATCAAGAAGCTAGGCGGCCCGCAGTTTTTACACGTGGTCACGAAAAAAGGCCAGGGCTACAAGCTGGCAGAAGATGATCCGATCCAGTATCACGCCGCATCAGGCCGATTTGACCCCAAGGTTGGGTTTGTCAAAACTGTATCGTTGCCTGACGTAAAGCCCAAGCTCAGCTACACGCAAATTTTCGGTGATTGGCTGTGCGATATGGCGCGCGTCGATAAGCGCTTGGTTGGCATTACACCGGCGATGCGCGAAGGCTCCGGACTGGTTAAATTTTCGCAGGAATTTTCGGGCCGCTATTTTGATGTGGCAATTGCCGAGCAGCACGCGGTCACGTTCGCAGCAGGATTGGCGGCGGATGGCATGAAGCCCGTATTGGCAATTTATTCCACCTTCATGCAGCGTGGTTACGACCAGCTGATTCACGACGTCGCGTTGCAAAATTTGCCGGTGGTGTTCGCGTTGGATCGCGGCGGTTTGGTCGGTGCCGATGGGCCGACCCATCATGGCGCATTTGATATGTCGTTCATGCGTTGCATCCCGAATATGACCGTGATGGCCGCGTCAAACGAAGATGAATGTCGGCAGATGTTGTACACCGCGTTCACGCTGGATTCTCCTTCGGCGGTACGCTATCCGCGCGGCAACGGACCAGGTGTCGCCATCCAGAGCGAGATGACTGCCTTGCCGTTGGGTAAGGGTGTCACCGTTCGAGAAATCAAGGGTTTTGCGCCCAAGCGTGTCGCCATTCTGGCTTTTGGCTCGATGGTCAAACCGGCCACCGACGCGGGTGATGAATTGAACGCAGCGGTCGCCAATATGCGCTTCGTCAAGCCGATTGATGAAGCGCTTATTTTCAAGTTCGCCACCACGCATGACTACTTGGTGACCATTGAGGAAAACGTGGTCATGGGCGGTGCCGGTAGTGCCGTGCTGGAGTCACTTGAAGCGCAAGGCCTTAATATTCCGGTCTTGCAACTGGGCCTGCCCGACGCCTTTGTCGAACACGGCGACCCTGCTGTGCTGCTCGCCGATTGCGGTCTCAACAAAGACGGCATTGTTAAATCGGTGCAGTCGTGGTTGTTACAAAAAGCTGAAACGCGGTTTTCGCAAAAAGCCGCAAGTTAGTCGTTGTTGCGGAACGCCGAGACCATTCAATACAAATAAATACGAATTTTTACGCTTCAATGCCACCGTACCGATCGTATATTCCACTTTATTGGCGCACCTGGAGTTTTGCTATCGCCCTCTACGTCGCCAGCACTTTTTTTGTCGGCTCGGCGACGAGGTTCCTGAGTGCCTTTGCGTTCACCACGTTCGTGGGTGCGGTATATGTTTTTGCGTTTGAATTTAATCGCCTGAAAGTCTTTTTGAACAAATCGTTTCCACAAATCAGCGCGGCATTCCCCAAAACTTTCGCGTTCTCATTCTTCACTTTTTTCCACCCGTTTTTATGGCGTGAAGTGCTGTTGCCCAGCGCGTCGGATGGAAAACCATACGCAGAAGCGTATTCCATCTTTCGTTCCGCCTACTTTTGCTCGGCAGTTATTCTCGCGGTGCCTTTTATACTCAATCTGGCGTTCCTGTGGACTCGTCCCGGCTGACGCCAAGCAGAATAATAGCCACTGATATTTCAAACCCTAGTGTAGGGGCGACTTAACAAGCAGTTTTTCTTGCAAATGCCCGCCAATGCTGGGGTTTGATGATAGATTTTTTCATCTTTAGTGATTTCTCCAACTCCCCAAGATTAGTTTACGATTTAGTTCCTGCATTCCATTGCCCGACGGCTTTTGATCCCTATTTTTTAATTTCACGAAAGATTTTGAACATGAACAAACTCTCCGCCCTTGTTTCAATAGCCCTCATTGCTGCCGCCGCTCCCGCCTTTGCGCAAGACAGCAAGCCTGCACCCGCAGTAGCACCGGTAGCTGCACCTGCCGCCCCAGCGCTGAAACCCATTAACGTGCCCAAGCACAGCTGCGTCAAACCTGAAGTGGCCGGCAAGCCCAAGACCAATGATGAGCTAAAAGAACTCAACGCGGCGCTCGCCACCTACCGCGATTGCCTGACGGCCTATTCGACCGAAATGCGTCGCGCCGCCGACGCGCATATCGAGGCGGGCAATGTATCGGTTGAGGAATACAACGCCTTTATTAAAGTAGTGATGGAGAAAACCAAGTAGCCAGAAATCCTCCCGCACTCAACACAAAAAAGCCGCGCGAATTTTCGTGCGGCTTTTTAATTGGTAGGCGCTCATTTCTATCGATTTGCATTCACACTAGCATCACTTAGTTTTCGCAAAACTATATTCAAACCGATAGTTGTGTTTTCCCTCCGCGATATCAATCGCCATAAAGCCTGCAATCCCCGCAAGCTCGCCGGTTCCCGAATCCGGCACCACCGTTAATGTCAGCGTGGGCGCGCCGCGATGCATAGTGCCGCTGTGTTGCAACACAAAACTGCCCTGGCGTCCTTCCAGCTTGCCGGTCACCACTTCCATCGCTACGTACCCTGCCGAGCCCTCCACGGCGGTTCGCATCGCCAGCATTTGCCCTTTGCTGGTTGCATCCAGCACGCCGTAAAAACGCTTGTCCAATAACATGCGGCTAATCGATTCACCACCCGCAGGTTCCGCCGCCTGCGCAATCAGTTTTACGTCGAATGTACCTTCGGCAATTTGTGACATGGGCTTCGCTCCGTCGGCGGATGTTTTGGATATATTTGTTGGTGTTAGTGTTGTTGCTGGAGCAGCAGTGCCGATGGTCGACATAACCACAAACAAGGTCGCCAACAATCGCGCTAAACACCCTGCGCTCATATGCGGTGACTCTTACCGATCGTTGTTCTGGGCTTCGTGGTGATGCCAACTGTGCGCTGAATAAACTGCGTCATCATGTTTCATTACAGACATTTATTTGTATTGATCTATCCACAACTCAACGGACGAGCTCCAAAACGGTCCAGATGGTGGCCACTGCCGTAGTAACATTTGGCGCTTCACTCTGAATTATCTAGCGCCCGAATGTAGCACAAGCTGAAAGTAGCGCGGTGACACGCGAAGAAAATGCATGAAAACTTTATTTGCTCAATAACAGGTGAACGCGCCACCGCGCAGCGCGCGAGTTGATTGCGATTCACTGCAGCGCTTACTTAACGACGCTTTTATCTTGTCCAAATAAAATGCGCCGCGATTCTTCATCATTCACGCTTGGCCTGGCGTCGGGATTGACCAGTTTCGATTTTGCATACGCGCGCGCGGTCGCTGGCCGTGCTTTGATGGTCGCATGCCAGCGCGCCAGATGCGGAAAATCGTCAGCGTTTTGGCTCTGCCGCTCCCATAAAATCCACGGATAACTCGCCATATCGGCAATTGTATATTGGTTGCCGCAAATGAATTTACGATCCGCCAGGCGCTTGTTCAATACGCCATACAAGCGCGAGGTTTCTTTTACATATCGATCAATAGCATAGGGTATTTTTTCCGGTGCATATTGGCTGAAATGATGATTCTGACCCAGCATCGGCCCCAGCCCGCCCATCTGCCAGAACAGCCATTCCGTACATTCCACCTGGCCGCGTAATGTTTTCGGAATGAACTTGCCGGTCTTGCCTGCGAGGTATAGCAAAATTGCGCCAGATTCAAAAACGCTGATCGGCTTTTTACCGTCCGTTGGTGTGTGGTCAATGATCGCAGGCATACGATTGTTTGGCGAAAATTTCAGAAACTCCGGTTTGAATTGATCGCCTTTGCCGATGTTTACGCCATGCAAGACGTAAGGCATCTTTGCCTCTTCCAGCAACATCGTAATCTTGTGGCCGTTGGGCGTGGGCCAGTAGTAGAGATCAATCATGGATTTCCTTCTTAAAGTTTATTTACCATACGCATTCACACCGGCGCGTGCGTACTGATCGGGCCACATCGCTTTCGAGTCCGCGCCCAATTCCTGCGCAGCATGGATCGGCCAGTACGGGTCGCGCAACAACGCACGCGCCAAGAATACACAATCGGCATCGCCATCGCCGATGATTTGATCGGCTTGCACGGGTTCTGTAATCAAGCCCACAGCGCCGGTGGGTATATCTGCGCCGTGCCGAATGTCGCGTGAAAACGGCACTTGATAGCCGGGACGAATCGTCATCTTCGCATCATATGCATTGCCGCCTGATGACACGTCAATCAAATCGATACCGATTTTTTTTGCGTGCCTGGCGAATTCAATCGACTGCGCCACATCCCAGCCGCCGTCTTTCCAATCACTCGCTGAAATGCGCAAAAATACCGGCCATTCCTTCGGCCAGGTCTCGCGAACAGCCGCGCACAATTCCAATGGAAAACGCATGCGGTTTTCCAGCGAGCCGCCGTATTCATCCGTGCGCAAATTTGACAATGGTGACAAAAACTCATGGGCCAAATAGCCGTGTGCGGCATGAATCTCCGGCACTTCAAAACCTGCGGTGAGCGAGCGTTTGGCGGCGGCTACAAATGCATCCACCGTAGCGTGAATATCGGCGATGGTCATCTCGTGAGGCTGCGGATAGCTATTCGAAAACGCGACCGTCGATGGCCCAATCACCGGCCAGCCGCCTTCACCTTCAGCAACTTTGCCGTGCCCGCGCCACGGTGAAAAAGTAGACGCTTTGCGCCCCGCGTGGGCCAGCTGAATGCTCGGTACCGCGCCCTGCGCCTTGATAAATGCCGCAATCGGTGCCCATGCCTTGGCCTGCGCCTCGTTCCAAATACCCGCATCTTCTGGCGAAATGCGCCCCTCGGGTGTTACCGATGCGGCCTCGGTCATCACCAGCGCCGCGCCGCCCACCGCGCGCGAACCCAGATGCACCATATGCCACTCATTCGGGATGCCATCCACGCAACTGTACTGACACATGGGTGATACAAAAATGCGATTCTTAAAAGTGATGTTGCGCAGCGAGAAGGGCGAGAACAGCGAAGACATGGTGAAGTAACTTTCGCAAAAAATTTCAAGATTGAAGTTTAGTCCGCCAATGCTGGAAAATACGGTGACAAAGTACAAAGCAAACGCGATAAAAACTAAACACAAATGTGATGAAAATTAAGCACTCCCTGGAAATTCTGGCCGGTCCGCGCGCGATTAAACATATTCGTGCACACGGTCTGCGCGCCGCGGATATTGACATCGTCCCCGGCGCCGCGGGTGGCCCGAAAGGTTTGGGCCTCGCCAAGTTGGATGAATGGCTATTTGCTGATTTTTTGCCGCAAGGTTTTAGTGAGCGTGAGAATCCGATTCAGCTTATTGGCGCCTCGATTGGCGCGTGGCGGTTTGCGTCGGTTTGCCGCGGTGTGGAAAATGGAAAATTTTCAGCGCATGAAACGCGCAAAGCCCTGGCGCTTTTTGCCAAAACTTATAGCGAAACCCGATATGGAAAGAACGTGACGGCCACGACCATTACGGCGGATGCGCGTAAATTAATTGACTTGTTATTCGATGACCATGTTGCCGATGTGCTCTCGCATCCTCACTATCGCCTCAACGTATTAGCGGTCCGTGGCAAAGGTATTCTCGCCCGCGAGCAGCGTGGCCGTACCCATGCCGGCTATATGCTGGCCGCGCTTGCGAACGCCGCTGGGCGCAAACATCTACGACATTTTTTGGACCGTACCTGGTTTTATCCTGAATTTAAAACCCCGCGAGCGGCGGCTGTTGCAGAGCAAAATAGGCTGAAAATGCCCGCCAATAGTGGCGATTCAGGAATGGAACCCTTTTTCAAGTCGCTCAAAAATGACCCTTTCAAAACCGAATACGCCACCCTCACCGAAAACAATTTCCGCGACGTGCTCATTGCCACCGGCTCTATTCCGCTGGTGCTCGAAGGCGTTTCAGGTATCGAGGGCGCATCAGACGGCACCTATTGGGACGGCGGCTTGATCGACTATCACCTGCACCTGCCCTATGCCCACACGAATGGCCTCGTGCTCTATCCCCACTTCACCAACAAAATCGTCCCTGGCTGGCTCGACAAAATGTTGCCTTGGCGAAAAGCGTCTGGTGACTCACTCGATAACGTCGTCCTCATCTGCCCCAGCCAAGAATATCTAGCGCAATTACCGCTGAAAAAACTCCCCGACCGCAACGATTTCAAACGCTTCGCAAATGACTACGATGGACGGCTCAAATATTGGCGCTTGGCCATGGCGGAGAGCGCGCGATTGCGAGATGAATTGGCGGGCTTGATTGAGAGCGGGGGGGTTGCGGAGAGGTTAATGCCTATCTAGGATCAAGTTGACCGTGCCGTCGAATATAACCATCATGGTTGCATTCTGGTTAGGAGGCATTATGCCGACAACGCTCACACTAAAAAATATTCCGGATGCTGTTTATGACCGCTTAAAAGCATCTGCTGAAATTCACCGGCCCAGCATGAACAACGAAGCACTCGTCTGCCTCGAAACTGTACTCGTACCTAGACCAGTAAGCTCAGCCGAACGACTGGCCCGCGTTAGCGCGGTTCGTGGTGTAGGCGGTACTGGCAGTACTGGCGCCACCAAGAAACTCGACCATTGCCTAGTCGACAAATTTAAACGTGATCACCGTCCATGATTGTGTTGCACACCCATGTTTTAGCTTATCTTTTCATCCACGGTCTCCACACCCCATCTGCTGAAGCGCTGCTTGTCAAAGAACCACAATGGATGGTCCTCACACTTTGGCGTAGCGAATTTAGAAATATTCTTGCGGGCTATGCGCGCCGCGGTGTTATTTCGTTTGACGTGGCCTACAAAATACTCCGAGAAGCTGAGTCGCTACTGGCAGGCAATGAGTACGAAGCCGATTCGCTGCATGTTCTTCAACTGGTGCGGGACAGTGAATGCACCGCCTGCGATTGTGAGTTTAAAGCTGTTGCAATGAAGCTGAATGCAAAGCTTCACGATGGATAGGGCTTTGGTTAAGGGATTCCTGAAACTTGCGGTACGACTAAATTCGCTCTCGTTTGCATCGCACCATTTGACGGGCGCCCGCAAAAATGCCCGTCAGTGATGTATTCAATGTTTTTAAAGCCTCCCGACTATTTCGGCACCGCCCCGATCCGCATCACCGGATAAAGGTTGAATTGGTCGTCCCACGATGAATGTCGCTGTGCAAAAAATTCCAATCGTGCAACAGGGCTTTTCGCAAAATCAGCATCGGTCGCGAGTTTGCTTTTGAACGCGGCGACAAGTGTGGGATCAGCCGCAAGCTGCTCGCGTGCAACATCCTCCGCAACATAGGCTTCCATGTATTCCTTGCGCTCGAACGCATTGTTAAATTCACCCCAGGCGAGCAGCGAATCAGGCGCGAGCGGCTCAAATAGCGACATCACCAGCAGCGATT
>ENA-OFCI01000012-OFCI01000012.1-metagenomes-genome-assembly--contig:-NODE-12-length-126345-cov-4.020176_pt1 | contig 126345 bp, 110 predicted proteins | sample MGYA00153391_OFCI01 | MGnify analysis MGYA00153391
CCGCACCGGGACCCTGATCGCCCTTGGCCGGATCATATTGGGCCGCCGTGGTGATGATGGTCACGCGCGACTGGGCCAGCGGTTTATTCAACGGCTGGAACGGCGCATCGATATAGTGCGCCCAGCGGTAGGGCGTGGTGTAGCCGATCGCGGTGTAATAGTCGCGGGTCCGCTGCATGTAGGGGACCGGAGCATCGTAATCGGGCGCGAAGCCGAGCTGGCGGAGCTGTCGCGCCTGCTCGACGAAGCACGCACCACGCGGTCGTCGCGCCTCGTCACCGTGGCTGCCGATGCCGGCGTCGGCAAGAGCCGGCTGCTGTCGGAACTGCAGCGGTCCATCGACGACAGCGCCGTCGTCGTGCGCTGCTTTCGCAGCCGCGCCCGCACGCACGGCCAGGTGCTGCATGGCATCGCGCGCGATCTGCTGGCTCGCTACGGCGGCATCCTCGACAGCGATGCGCCGGAAGCGGCCCGCGCCAAGCTGACTGCCAGCTTCGGCGCGCCGTTCGGCGGCCTGACGCCCAACATCGACGGGTCCCTCGCGTCCATGAAGGGCGCCGTGCAGGTCGTTCTGGCCCCGCCGCACCCCGTCATCGACACCGAGGAGGACGAGGGCGACGGCGACGACGAACGCGAGCCATCGCACGTGCCCGGGCGACCTCAGCGCTCCACCCGATAGAACATGACGGTGCCCGCAATTCCCATGATGATATTTGGTGCCCAAGCGGCGAGATAGGGATTGATCGCTTCGTTCTTTCCGAGCGCTGAGAACGCCGACATCATCAAGTAGTACACGAAAAGCAACAAGACGGAAAGGGCGATCCCGAAACCCATGCCGAGGTTCTTTCCCTGTTTTCCGATCGAGGCTGCGAGCGGGAGCGCGAGAACGACGGAGATGAACGCGGCGAACGGAAACGCGAGACGTTGCGCGAGCGTGATCTTGAGGACACCGAGCGCGCTCCCACCTTGACCGGTCGCCTGCATCGCATTGATCTGTGTCTTGAGCTGTTTGGAATTGATCGCGTACGGGTCGTTGACCGAGGTATTGACGAATTGTTCGATCGTCTCGCCGATCGGTAGGCCGATGTCGATGTCCTTATTGACGGCGTCGCCGTCGGTCTCGCCGTTGAGTTTGAATTTCGTCACGCGCGCGTTGACGAGATGCAGAACCGAGCCTCGCACTTGAGCGATCTTCGCGTTCACGACCGTCCGAAACGGTGTGGTCGTCGCGTTCTGGAAAATCATGACGTTTTTGAGCGTCTTATGATCGTTTTCGATGTTTTCCACGTAAAACACGTTGCCGGTCGCGTCATCTTTACGAAAAAATCCCGGTACGATCGGCAATTGTTCGGTTTTGTAGACGATCTGGTAGAACGTTCGCGTCGAAAGATCCGTCGTGATCGGCGCGATCGTTTCATTGATGAAGTACGACACGCCGAACATCGCGAGACCGCAGAGGAGCGGCGTGCGACAGATCCGCACGAACGTGATGCCCGACGTGCGTAGTGCGTTGAGTTCGTTATCGCCTGCGAGCCGACCGAAGGCGAGTAACGATGCGAAGAGGCACGAGAACGGAAAGGCGAGCGGCGTACTCTGCGGTACGCGGAACACGAGGAATCGCAACACTAAAAAGAACGGCGCGTGTGCGTTGATGATGTAATCCGCCGCCAAGAAAAAAATGTTGATGAACCAGAACAGCAGATAGGCCATGAACGCGAACGCGAACGGTCCGCGCAATTCGCGTAAGATGTACGCATCGAGAATCGGCAGCCGGGGAAAGCGCATGGGTGCGATTGGTGCTGCGGCACGGATGCCCGGGACGGTCGCCACGCGTGCTAGTTCGTCGTCGAACGAGCGACCGACGTCACGAGCGCGACGTACGCCCGCGTCTCGCCGAAGGGCGGGATCCCGTGGAAGGCATCGACGGCGCCGGGACCCGCGTTATACGCGGCCAGCGCGAGCGGCACGTTTCGGTGATAGCGCGCGAGCAAGTCGTGCATGTAGCGACAGCCTCCCAAGACGTTCTCTTCGGGATCGAACGGGTTGAGAACGCCATACGTCGCAGCCGTGTCGGGCATGAGTTGCATGAGCCCCTGAGCGCCCGCGCGGCTAACGGCGGCGGGATCGCCGTGCGATTCGACCTGGACCATCGCGGCGACGAGTTTGGGTGAGATCTGGTTCGCGCGGGCGCCGCTGGCGACCAGGCGCTCGAGCGTTCCGGCGTTCATGCGATGGGGTCCGCCGGGCACGAAGCCGCCACCGCCACAGCCGTAAAGCGCTCCGAGCAAGGTGAGGACTGCGACAAATCTCACGACTCTCGCGGCTTCGCCTCATACGAACAGCGGCCTTTGGCCCGAGCGAGCCACCGCCGACGCAGCCGAAAAACGTGACGGACTCTTCACGCATATGCCTTGCTTCTGGGAAGCACGCCAGGGTATAGTGGGCGAAAGTGGTGCCTGGTGGGGCGAAGTGGAGGTCTTTTCCTGGCTCGCGATGTTCCGCGCTTTACGGGTCGTGCCGAGCACGCTCTTGATGACAAGAGCAGGCTTGTGGTCCCCGCGCGCTTCCGCGAACGACTCGGCGCGAAGTTCATCGTAACGATCGCGGAACCCGAACCTTGCCTCGCGCTCTACCCGCAGGCCACGTGGGACGCGTTCTGCGAGCGCCTCGAAGCCGCGCCGCTCAAGGACGACCGCTACCGGCGTTTCGTGCGACATCTCTTCGCACACACCGATGAAGCGACGCTCGACGCACAAGGCCGGCTCCTCATCCCGGGACCGCTCCGCGCCTACGCCGCGATCGAACGCGATGCGGTCTCGATCGGCTCGCTGACGCGTGTGGAGATCTGGGCCAAGGAACGCTTGAGTACGGCGAGCCCGAGTGCGGATGAAGCCGCGGCTTTCACCACGGAGCTCGGCCTCTATTAACGATGATGAAGACGCAGCCGCGCCGCACGTCCCCGTTCTCCTGGCGGAATCGCTCGACGCGCTCGGCATCCGCGCCGGGTGCCTCTATCTCGACGGTACCTTCGGCGCGGGCGGTCACACGCGTGCGATTGTCGAGCGCGGCGGACGAGTCATCGCTTTCGATCGCGACCCCGCAGCCGAACTGCCCGCGGGTCTCGCGGGATCGGTCACGCTCGTGCGCACGAACTTCGCCGAACTCGGTGCGGCTCTCGACGATCTCGGCATCGCTACCGTCGACGGCGTCCTCTTCGACTTCGGCGTCTCATCGATGCAATTCGATCGCCCCGAGCGCGGGTTCTCCCTTGCGAACGACGGACCACTCGACATGCGCATGAATCCGAGCGACGGCCAAACCGCCTACGATCTCTTGGAAACCAGCGACGAGACCGAACTCGCGGACATCATCTTCAACTACGGCGACGAACGCGCTTCGCGTCGCATCGCTCGCAAGATCGTCGGCGCGCGCGAACGCGGAACGCTTCCCAAGACGACGCTCGACTTCGCGCGCATGATCGCGGGCGTGTTGCACGTGCGCGGCAAGCGCGAGCGGATTCACCCCGCAACGCGCACCTTTCAGGCACTACGCATCGCCGTCAACGACGAGCTCGGTTCGATCGAACGCGGCCTCGATGCCGCGATCGCGCGCACCGCACCCGGCGGCCGCATCGCCGCGATCAGCTTCCACTCACTCGAAGATCGCATCGTTAAGCTGCGATTCCGCGAGGACGATCGCCTCCGCGTCATCACCCGTAAACCACTCCTTCCCGGCGACGACGAACAGAGCCGCAACCCGCGATCGCGGTCGGCAAAACTTCGCGTCGCGGAGCGCCTTCCGTGATCGCACAACCGCTACCCTACGAAGACCTCGCACCGCCGCGCACGGGAACGCGATCCGGCCGCACGGCGGGCAACTTGCGGCGCAAGCGCTCGCGCGTGCGCGGATACGCGAGTCTCGTGAAAATTCTCGCCACGGCTTCGGTGCTCACGCTCGCGATCGTCGTCTATCTCGGGCTCATGGCCAACGTCACGCGTATGAATTACGAGCTCTCGCGCGCGACCCGCGAGAAGACGCGGTTATTCGATGAGTCGTCGCGCATGAACGATCAGATCGCGCGCCTCGCCTCGCGCGAGCGGCTCGCGCATCTCGCGGCGAGTCTGGGCATGCGGCAGCCGCAATCGTTCGCACAAGTGACGTTGCCCACGCAACACTCCGAGGCGTTACCGCACGGCCTCGCCTTCCTTCCCTGGTTGAAGTGAGCGACCGCGCGAACCGCGCGCCGCGACGCCCCGCCGAAGCGGCAGCAAAAGCGAGCGCACTGCGCGCGAAGATCGTTTTCTACATGCTCTTCACGACCGCGATTTTCTTGGGCGTACGCCTCTACGTCGTGCAGGTTCACGACGGTCCCAAACTCGCTGCGCGCGGATACGAGCAGCGTCTCGAAACCGTCAACTATGCCGCTCATCGCGGAACGATCTTCGATCGCGACGGTACGGCGCTCGTGCGTTCGCTTCCGTCGCAGAGCGTCTATGCGACGACGGGCGATATCAAAGATATCGACGGCACGGCGCGCGTTCTCGCGGGCGTCCTGCACGAACGAACCGTCGGTGGTTTGCGCGCGTCGCTGGCGGAAAAATCGTCGTACGTGCAAATCGGTCACAAGGTTTCGCGCGACGCTTCGGACGCGATTGCGAAGCTCGCGCTACCCGGCATCAGCATCGTCCCCGAGGCGACGGGCACGCGCTTCGTTCCCGCGGGTCGTCTCGCATCGAGCGTCATCGGCTTCACGGGCTTCGATGAAGATGGACTCGAGGGCGTCGAGTACGCCTTCGACGGACTCTTGCGCGGGGCGCCCGGGAAGATGACGCTCGAAGCCGATCAATTCGGCCGCGCCATTCCTTTCGCGCAGCCCCGCGTCGTCGTTGCGGCGAAGCCCGGACATTCGATCGAACTCACGATCGACTCGTACCTGCAATATAACGTCGAACGCATCTTAAGCGATGCGGTCCACAAATGGAACGCGCAGAGCGGATGCGCGCTCGTGCTCGACCCGAATTCGGGCGAGGTGCTCGCACTTGCGAACGCGCCCGATTACGACGTGCGCGAATACGCAAACGCGAGCCCGGATGCGCGGCGCGATCGCGTCGTGATGGATGCCTACGAACCGGGCTCGACGTTCAAACTCATCACGGCGGCAGCCGCACTCGACAGCGGTAAGGTCACGCCGCAAACGCAGTTCGCCGCGCGCGATCAATTGACGATCGGTGGTCGCACGATTCACAACGCCGAAGATGGCTTTCTCGCGGGTTCCGCGAGCTCCGAGAATCTCGAAGACATCATCGCATATTCGCACAACGTCGGTGCGGCGGAAGTCGGCCTGACGATCGGGCGAAAAACGATGTACGAGGCGATGCGGCGTTTCGGATTCGGCGATTACACGCGCGTCGGTCTGCCGGGTGAGAATCCGGGAATCGTGCCGACGATCGACCAGTGGAGCGCGACGTCGCTGCCGACCATCTCGTTCGGCCACGGCATCTCGACCACGCCGATCGCGCTCGCACGCGCGTACGCGGCGATCGCCAACGGCGGGCTGCTCATGCGTCCGCGCATTCTTTCGGCGTTGCTCGATGGCGACGGTCGTACGGTCTATCGCTACACGCCGGAGATCGAGCGCCGGGCGATCACGGCGAAAACGGCCGCGACGTTGCGCCGCTATCTGCGCGCCGTCGTCACGCGCGGGACGGGTAATCCGTCCGCGATCGTGCCGGGCTATACGACGGCGGGAAAGACGGGTACCGCGCAAGTCGCCGAAAACGGCGGTTACGTGTCGGGTGCGTATATCGGGTCGTTCGTCGGATTCGTCCCCGCCGAATCGCCGAAATTCGTGATCCTCGTCAAGATCGCGCGACCGCATGGCGCGATCTACGGTGGCGTCGTTGCGGCACCCGCGTTCGCCGAGATCGCGAAGCTTGCGATGATGCACGCGGGGGTGATGCCCGCTCGGATGGCGGCGCGCGCGCATCCGCCGAAGCCTCGCACGTGAACTCTTCCCTGGCGACGCTCGTCGCCGCACTCGACGATCCGCACGTTCTGGGCGACCTTGGCGGGACGGTTCGCGCGATCACACACGACTCGCGCACCGTCGTGCCGGGCGCACTCTTCGTCGCGTTGCGCGGCGAACGCGTCGACGGGCACGCGTTCGTTGCGAGTGCGCTCGCAACGGGGGCGATCGGCGTCGTCGTCGATCGCGGATTCGATCTCGCGACGCTCGCAATGCGTACCGATCGCGCGACGATCGTCACCGTCGACGACCCGCGTCGGGCGCTGGCAAGATTGGCAGCCGTCTTTTACGGTCACCCGTCGCAAGCGCTGCGCGTGACGGGCGTGACGGGCACGAACGGCAAGACGACCGTGACGCATCTCGCCGCGGCGATCCTCGATGCGGGTGGCATTCCGACGGGGCGTATCGGCACGCTCGGCGCGCGATTCGGCGGTGCGATGTGGTCGCTCGAAAACACCACGCCGTTCGCGCTGGAATTACAGTCGCTGCTCGCGGAGATGCGCGATCGCGGCGCGCGCGCCGTCGCGATGGAAACGAGTTCGCACGCGCTCGCCCAAGATCGCGTGGCCGACGTCGATTTTGCCGTTGCCGCGCTGACGAATGTGACACGCGATCACCTCGATTATCACGGCACGTTCGAGGCGTATGCGGCGGCAAAGCGCAGTCTCTTCGATCGCGCACCGATCGCGATCCTCAATATCGACGACGATCTCGGGCGCGCGTGGGCGAGCGGACTGCGCGCGGCGGGAAAGATCGTCGATACGTACGCGCTCGATGCCGACGCGACGCTCGTCGCGCGTGAGATCGCCGTGCGCGCCGACGGCAGTAGCTTCAACGTCGACGGTCGCCGGTTCGCGCTCCGCTTACCGGGGCGCTTCAATATCTCAAACGCGCTCGCCGCGCTCGGGATCGCGCGCGCATACGGCGTTACCGACGACGATTCGGCGCGAGCGATGGCGTCTTTCGAGCGCGTGCCGGGACGCATGGAACATCTCGCCGGCGGCGGGATCGACGTCCTCGTCGATTACGCGCACACGCCCGATGCGCTCGATGTGGTCTTGCGTGCCGCGCGCGAAACGGCGCGCGGCGAACTCGCGGTCGTCTTCGGGTGCGGCGGCGATCGCGATCGTGGGAAGCGCCCGCAGATGGGCGCGATCGCCCGGTCGCGAGCGGATCGCGTCTTCATCACGAGCGATAATCCGCGCTCCGAAGATCCGCAAGAGATCATCGATGAGATTCTCGGCGGCATCGACGACTTGCGTGAAGTGATCGCACTCGTCGATCGGCGTGCCGCCATTCGGCGCGCGATCTCGGATGCCGAACCCGGCGACGTCGTCGTCGTCGCGGGGAAGGGACACGAGACGTACCAGATCATCGGTACGGCAACGAATCATTTCGACGATCGCGACGAAGTTCGCGCGGCGCTCGCCGCGCGCGAGCCCGAACCCGCGTGAAAATTCCGATCGCAGCCGCCGTCGCCGCATCGGGCGCACGCATGCTCGAACCCGATGCGTTACCGCTCGCCGCACGCTTTTCCACCGATACGCGGACGCTCGTTCCGGGCGACCTCTACGTCGCGCTCCGCGGCGAGACATTCGACGGCCATGCTTTCGTTGGCGAAGCACTCGCGTGCGGTGCGAGCGGCGTCGTCGTCGACGATGCGCACGCGGTGCCCGCCGGTGTTGGCGCACTCGTCGTCACGGATACGACCGTAGCCTATCTCGCCTTCGCGGGCGTCGCGCGGTTGCAGATGAGCGCGCGTGTCGTCGCGATTACGGGAAGCGCGGGCAAGACGACGACCAAACACGTGCTCGCGGGATTGCTCGAACGCGTCCGACCCGGTCGTGTCGTGGCGACGCACGCGAATGAAAATAACGAGATCGGCGTCGCAAAGCTCTTTCTCGGTGCACCCGAAGAAACGGCGTACGTCGTCGTGGAATTCGGCGCGCGCCACTTCGGCGAGATCGCGCCGCTCGCGCGTGCGGCACGGCCCGACGTCGCGGTGCTCACGAACATCGGCGACGCCCATCTGGAGATTTTCGGCTCGCGCGAACGGCTACGCGAAACGAAGTACGGCATCTTCGCGACGGGCGCACGCGCGGTCTTACCCGCACTTCGAAGCGACCGCGGTTTCACGGACGACGACTTCCTGCACGACGATGTCGAAGCGGCATCGAGCGACGCGCGTGCGGGGCGACCGCGAACGTATTTTTTCGCTACCGACGGTGCGGATCCGGTGGTCGCGGGCGCCGCGCACGGCAAGGAGACGACCGTTGTGCTTCAAGGGCGCGACCGACTCGTCGTATACGAAGGCGATCGTCCAAATGAAGCCGATTGCAGAATTTTCGAAACGCGCGTCGCGGTCGCCGGCCTCCATAATTTGCGCAACGTCGCAGCAGCTGCGGCGGCCGCGATCGCTCTCGGCATCGCGCCCGAGCACATCGCGGAGGCGCTTCGCGACGCCGACTTGCCCGCGGGCCGCTACGAGCGCATCACGCTCGGGACGATCGCGATCGTGTACGACGCGTACAACGCCTCGATGGACGGGATGCTCGCAACGCTCGCGTCGTTCGTAGCGGAACCTGCGGCGCGTCGGATCGTCGTCTTTGGAAGTATGGCGGAACTGGGTGTCGAGGCACCCGCGATGCACGCGCGCGTCGGCGCCGCGATCGCAAGCGCGGAGATCGCCTACGTGCTCGTCGGCGGCGATTTCGCACGCGATCTCGCGCGCGGCGCGCGGGCGACGGGATTTCCCGAAGACCGCATCGTCGCCTTCGCGAGCAACGCCGAAGTCGTCACGTGGCTCGAGCGCCACGCGCGCGATGACGATCGTATCTTGCTCAAAGCGTCGCGGCGCTATCGGTTCGAAGAGATCGTCGATGGTCTGCGCGCCTCGCGCGCGAACGACGATGCACGTCATGCCTGATCTCGTGCAACGGCCCGCAACGATCGGTCGCTCCGATCCCACACGCAGACGCGAAGCCTTCGGCAATCGCTTCGTCGCGATTCCGGTGCGGACGCCGCTGGTGCGCGCGGGCGACGATCTTGCGGGCATCGTCGCGGATGCCGTACGCGGTATCGTGCGAGGCGATGACGTCGTCGCGGTCTCGGAGACCGCGGTCGCGATCGCGCAGAATCGTATGATCGCAGCCGAAACGATCCGGCCTACGCGGCTGGCATACGTGCTCTCGCGGCGCGCGGGTGCGCTCGCAACGATCAATCAGCCGGAATCGATGCAACTCGTCATCGACGACGTCGGCGCGTGGCGCGTCCTCTACGCTGCCGTCGCGCACGTGTTCGGACGCGTGCTCGGCAAACGCGGCGTGTTCTACCGCATCCTCGGCGAAGCGATCTCCGCAATCGACGGGTACACGGGCACGTTGCCGCCGTTCGATCGCCAGATCGTCCTCGGGCCGGAAAATCCTGACGGGGCGGCGACCGAGATCGCCCGTAGAATTGGCGCGCACGCGGTCGTCGTCGATGCAAACGACCTCGGGATCGCGAAGGTCCTCGGGGCGTCGCCGGGCGTCCATCGCCCGAACGTCGAGGAGGCGCTGCGCGACAACCCGCACGGCAACGGCGACGAGCAGACGCCGATCGTCGTGCTCGCCTGGCGCGATGTGGGACGGAGTCCGCTGTTGGAACGCGGGTGGTGATGGCCGCGCACGCACCGCTTGGCGCACTCGGCATCACGTTCGCGCTCGTGCTCGCGGCGACGGCCGCAGCGGGCGCGCCCGTCATCCGCGCGCTCAAGCGTATCTCGTTTCGGCAGACCGCGTACGAAGACGCGCCGCAATCGCATGCGAAAAAATCGGGCACGCCCACGATGGGCGGCCTGCTCTTCGTGATCGCGCTCGTTGGAGCGGTCGTTGCAGATCCCGGACGTGAATCGCTGACGTTACTTGGGGTCGGACTGCTTTGCGGCCTCGTCGGGTTCGTCGACGATTACACATCGATTCGTCGCGGGCGCAATCACGGCTTGAGCGCGCGTCCGAAATTTCTCGCGACCGCCGTCGTTGCGGCGCTCTTTCTCATCGCGATCACGTTCTGGACGTCACATGAAGCGACGCCGCCGATCGGCACGATCTTTACGACGGGCGATCTCTTCGGGAGCGCGCGTATCGTCGCGCCGTATGCGGTCTGGTTCGGGGTGAGCCTGCTCGCCATTTTGGCGACGACGCATGCGGTCAATCTTACCGACGGCCTCGACGGGCTCGCGGGTGGAACGATGGTCCCGCCGCTCGCCGTCGTCGCCTGGATCGCTTGGCACGTCGGCGCGTACGGCGTCGCGTTCGTCGACGTCGCGACGATCGCGGCGGTGCTCGGATTTCTCGTCTACAACCGGCATCCGGCACGCGTATTCATGGGAGACACGGGAGCGCTTCTCTTGGGGGGCGTCTTGGCCGGTAGCGTCGTCTTAACGGGTTCGCAGTTGCTCTTGCCTCTCATTGGGGGCGTCTTCGCGGCCGAAGCGCTCTCGGTCATCATTCAAGTCCTTTATTTTAAGCGCACGCACAAACGGATATTTCGCATGAGCCCGTTGCACCATCATTTCGAACTCGGCGGTTGGCCCGAGACCAAAGTTACGGCGCGTTTTTGGACTGCGTCTGCGATCCTCTCCCTCGTCGGCGCGGCGATCGTCCGATGAGCGGGACGGGAACCTTCGATGCGGGCGAACGCGTACTCGTCATCGGCCTCGGTCGTAGTGGCATCGCGAGCTGTGCGGTGTTGCGCGCGCGCGGTGCGACCGTCTTCGCGACCGACGAAAAGCCGCGCGAGGCGCTCGCGGAAACGATCGTCGACCTCGAGTCGAACGCCGTGCAATTCGTCGACCCCGCAGAGATCGAACGCGTGCTCCCGCAGCTGACGTCGTGCGTGGTGTCGCCCGGGGTTCCGCTCAACATCGATCTCGTGCGTCGCGTCCAAGCCGCAAGAATTTCGGTCTATTCCGAAATCGAGGTTGCCTACCGCATCAGCAAGGCGCCGATGGTCGCGATCACCGGAACCAAAGGCAAGACGACGACGACGGCGCTCGTTGGTGCGATGTTCCGCCGCGCGGGCAAAACGACGCACGTCGGCGGCAATATCGGCAACGCCCTCATTAACGAGACCTTCATCGCAGCTGCGGGCGACTGGGTCATCGCGGAAGTCTCGTCGTTCCAACTCGAATCGATCCGTTCGTTCAAACCGAAGATATCCGCGATCATCAATCTCTCGCCAGATCACCTCGATCGCTATCATTCGATGGATGAATACAGCGAAGCGAAGTTCCGCATCTTCGCAAATCAATCGTCGAGCGACACGTTCGTCGGCAATCTCGACGACCCGATGATCGCGGAACTCTACGCGGGAGAATCGGCCAAGCGACTCGCCGCGCGTGCGACGTGGTTCGCGATGGCGCCGCATCGCGCGGCGACGATCTACGTTCGCGATGGGCGCATCATCTACGCGCCGCCGACGGGCGATCCGCGCCCGATCGAGATCATGCCCGTCTCGGAGATTCCGCTCCTCGGGCAACACAACGTCGCAAACGTTCTCGCCGCGCTCGCGATCGGGCTCGCAGCCGATCTCGATCCGGCCGACCTGCGCGCGGCAGTCGTCGATTTCGTCGCGCTCCCGCATCGCTTGCAACGCGTCGCCGTCGCCGACGGCATCACGTTCGTCGATGATTCGAAATCCACCAATCCCGGCTCCGTCGTCGCGGCGCTCAAATCGTTCGATCGCCCGATCGTCCTCGTCGCCGGCGGCAAATCCAAGCGCACGGATTTTCGCGCGATGGGCGCCGCGATCGTCGAGCACGCCAAAGCCGTCGTGCTCATCGGTGAAGCCGCAGACGAGATCGCGGGCGTGATCGGCGACGTGCCCACGCGTCGTGCGACGACGATGGACGATGCCGTCGCGATCGCACGTGGGATCGCGGTTTCCGGCGACGTCGTGCTGCTCTCGCCGGGCTGTGCGTCCTTCGATATGTTCGCGTCGGCGGAAGCGCGTGGCGATGCCTTCGCTCGGGCCGCTGCGGCGAAGCTCGGCGCGCATGGGTAAACGCGAAGCGCCCGATACCGTTCTCGTGGGCGCGATCGCCGCGCTCGTCACGATCGGGCTCGTCATGATTTTTAGTGCGTCGAGTGCGTACGCGGTCGCGTTGCAACACGATGCGGGATATTTTCTCAAACGGCAGATGGTCTGGCTCGTCGTCGCGCTCGCGGTGGCCTTCGTGGCGTATCGGATCGATTATCGCAAGCTCCGCGGGATCGCGCCATGGAGCCTCGTCTTGAGCATCGTCTGTCTCGTCCTCGTGCTCGTGCCGCACGTCGGCGTGATCGCGGGCGGCGCGTCACGTTGGCTCGGTGCCGGACCCATTCAGTTCGAGCCGTCGGAGTTTGCCAAACTCGCGTTAGTACTATACCTTTCGGCAGCGCTCGCGGCGAAGGGCGATCGGATTCGGTCGCTCGTGCGCGGCCTCTTTCCGCTCGCCCTCGTCACCGCGGTGATGGCGATGCTCGTCATCAAAGAGCCCGACTTCGGGACCGCGAGTCTGCTCGCGTTTACGGCGGGAACGCTCTTCTTCGTTGCGGGCGCGCGCGTCGTCCATCTGCTGATGATCGTTGCCGCCGTGACGCCGCCCGCGATTCTCTTGATCCGACACGATCCGTACAAGCTCGCGCGGGTCGTCGCGTTCATCGACCCGTGGAAAGATCCGCAAGACAAAGGCTTCCATATCGTACAGTCGCTCATGGCGCTCGGGAGCGGCGGCTGGTTCGGCGTCGGTCTCGGTTTCTCGCACCAAAAATTTTTCTGGCTCCCCGAAGCGCACACGGATTTTATCGGTTCGATCATCGGCGAGGAGACGGGCTTTGCGGGCATGGCTGCGATCGTCGCGCTCTTCGTGATCTTTGCGTATCGTGCCGTGCGCATCGCGCTTGCCGCGCCCGATCGTTTCGGATTCTTTCTCTGCATCGGGTGCATGGCACTCATCGTGATTCAAGCGTTCGTCAACCTCGGCGTCGTCTCGTCGTCGTGGCCCGTGACGGGCGTCCCGCTACCGTTCATCTCGTTCGGCGGCACATCGCTCGTGACGTCGCTGACGGCGGTCGCGCTCATCGTCAACGTCGGCCGTTCGCGCGTCGCGCGCGGCACGGCATACGCGCGCGCCGACGAGCGTCGTCCGCAAGATTTCACGCCCATCGCGGCGCGTTAGCGCGCGGGCGCCGTGCATCTCGTGCTTACGGGTGGCGGTACCGGCGGCCACATCTATCCCGCCCTCGCAATCGCCGAAGCGTTCGCAACGGAACCGGCCTTCGCGCCGTTGATCGTCGATTTCATCGGAACGCGCGGCGGTCTCGAAGCGCGGATCGTGCCCGCGGCGGGATTGCGGTTGCATACGGTGCGCGCCGCACCCCTCGCTCGCGCGTTACGTCTTTCGCTCGTGCGTACGTTCGCGATCAATGTGCTCGGCGTTTTCGATGCGCTCCGCGTGTTGCATCGTCTCGAACCCGACGTCGTGATCGCGACGGGTGGCTACGTTTCGCTCCCCGTCGTCGCGGCGATGCGCCTCGTACGAGCGCTCGGGCGTTCGCGCGCGCGCATCGCCGTGCTCGAACCCAATGCCGCGGCGGGGCTCACGAATCGCCTCGTCGCGCCGCTCGTGGATGAGGTTTGGTACGCGATTCCACCGAGTACTCGTGGCTTGCGCGCGCGCGAAGCGGTGGTCGGCATCCCGGTGCGTTCGTCGATGCGGCGTGCGATGTCGCAAGCGGAGGCGCGTGCGGCGCTCGGACTCCCTGCGGTGGCGACCGTCATCGTCGTGATCGGTGGTAGCCAAGGCGCGCGGTCGATCAACGATGCCGTTGCGGGATACGTCGAGGCCGGCGTCCCGAGTGGCATGCACGTGCTCGTGATCGCGGGCGATCGCGACTTCGCGCTCCTCGCGGGGCGCCTTGCGGGGCGAGCGGATGCGACGGTCGTTTCCTATCTCGAAGACCCACGCAGTGCCTATGCGGCGGCCGACCTCGTCGTGGCGCGCGCCGGCGCATCGACGCTCGGTGAACTCGCGGCGACGGCAACCCCGGCGCTCCTGGTGCCGTATCCCTTCGCAACGGCCGACCATCAAGGGCATAACGCCCGTGCCTACGCGGCGGGAGGCGGGGCGCGCGTCGTCGCCGATCGCGGCCTCGATGCCCGGCGATTGCGTGCCGAACTCACGGCGGCCCTCGAGCCTACGGTGCTCGCGGGGATGCGTGCCGCTGCGCGACGCGCCTCGGCCGTCGATCCGCGAGCGACCATTGTCACACGGGTAAAGGCGTGGTCGATTTCGAATGCGGACCCAACGTGAGACTACCGTCGGGCGACGCCTGCGACCGCGTTCATTTCGTGGGCATCAGCGGCATCGGCATGTCGGCGCTCGCGCGCATCTTGATGGCACGCGGCATCGCCGTAAGTGGGTCGTCGGATCGACGGACCGCGCTCACCGACGCGCTCGCCGCCGAGGGAGCGCGCATCGCAATCGGCCACGCGGCGGAACACTGCGCGGGCGCGACGTCGGTCGTCATCAGCACGGCGATCGACGAGCACAATCCCGAATTGCTCGCGGCTCACGAAAGCGGCATCCCGATCCTCCATCGCGGTGCGTTGCTCGCGCAACTCATGGCGCAACGCCGCGGCATCGCGGTTGCGGGGACGCACGGCAAGACGACGACCACGGCGATGCTCGCACGCGTGCTCGAAGGCGGCGGCTGCGATCCGACGGTCGTCGTCGGCGGCGAATGCGTCGATACGAGAACCAACGCCCGCGATGGGGCGGGCGTGTGGTTTTTGAGCGAAGCCGATGAATCGGATCGGTCATTTCTCGGCCTCGATCCCGAAATCGCGATCGTCACGAATATCGAGAACGATCACATCGAGAGCGACGCCGATCTCCCCGAACTCGTTGCCGCATTCGAAACGTTCGTCGCCCGCGTTCCGGCGATCGGTCGGCTCGTTATCGGAATCGACGAGCCACGCGCGGCCGCGCTCGCCCGCATCGCGCACGCGGCTCCGACGACGACGTTTGGATTCGCAGCCGACGCCGATATCCGCGCCGCCCATCCGCATTACGCCGATTTCGGGTCGACCTTCGATGTGATCGTGCGCGGCGTGACGGCGGGAACGATCGTTTTGAAAGTGCCGGGCGCGATCAATATCGAAGACGCGCTCGGCGCAATCGCCGTCGGCCTCGAATTGCATATCCCAATGGCCACGATCGCGACCGCCCTCGCGGAATATCGCGGCGTGCGACGTCGCTTCGAAATTCTCACGTGCGGCGACCGCATGACCGTCGTCGACGATTACGCGCATCATCCCACAGCCGTCGAAGCGACGATTGCGGCGGCGCGCGCGAATTTCGACGGGCCCATCGTCGTCGCGTTTCAGCCGCATCGCTACACGCGCACTCGCTATCTCGGAAACGACTTCGCGCGTGCGCTCCGAGCCGCCGATCGTGTCGTCCTCACCGATATTTACGCCGCGTCGGAAGCGCCGATCCCAGGCGTCGATGCCACGACGATCGGCATCCCGCTCGCCGCGCTCGGATGCGACGTCGCCTATGCGAAGGTCGAGGATCTCGAAACGGAGCTACTCGCACACGTGCCGCACGGCGCGCTCGTGCTGATGCTCGGTGCGGGATCGATTACCGCCGCTGCGGCGCGTCTCGCGCGCGCGATCGAGTCGCGCGTCGCGAGTGCGAGTACGAGCGCGCCGTGAGTCTTACGGAAAACTCCGCACGCGCGAGCGTCCTCACCGACGACGATCGTACGTTTCTCGTGCAGACGCTGGGCGCTCGCGCGAGCTTCGATGCGCCGCTCGCGCCCTACACGCATTGGAAGATCGGCGGCCCGGCAGATGCGTTTTGCGTCGTCGAAACGAGCGCCGAACTCGCGACGATTCTACGGCTCGCATTCAAGGGTCCCCTACCGTGGTTCGTGCTCGGAAGCGGCTCGAATCTACTCGTCGGCGATGGCGGCATTCGCGGAATCGTCATCCGACTCGCGGGTGACTTCGCGCGCATCGACGCACGCGCCGAAGACGACGGCGTGACGATCGTAGCGGGCGCATCGGCTTCGCTCCCGCTCGTCGTAGCACAAGGCGCGTCGCTCGGAGCGATCGGGATCGATTCGCTCGCCGGAATTCCGGGCAGCGTCGGTGGCAGTCTGCGGATGAACGCGGGCACGGATCGCGAGTTCGGCGAGTTCGTGCGCGACGTCTCGGTGCAGACGCCCTCCAAGCCCGAGCCTCACGCGGTAACGCCACAATACTTTTACCGCCACACGACGCTCGCGCGGGATGCCGTGGTGACGCACGCGACGTTGCGCTTCGAAAGCGGCGATCCCGCGACGGTGCGCGACGTGCTCCAAAAACGGCTCGTTCGGCGCAAGAATTCACAACCGTTGCAGTATCCAAGCGCCGGGTCGTGTTTTCGTAATCCGCCGGGCGATAAGGCGGGCCGATTGATCGAGGCCGCGGGCTGCAAGGGGATGCGCGAAGGCGGCGCGGAGGTCTCGGAGATGCACGCGAATTTTATCGTCAATCGCGGCGGCGCGACGGCGGCCGAGACGGCGGCCGTGCTCGCGCGCGTGCGGCGCACGGTCGTCGAGCGTTTCGGCGTGGAACTCGAACTCGAAGTCCACTTCGTCGGAGCTTTCGTATGAAGGCGCTCGTCGCGGTCGTCATGGGCGGCCCGAGTACCGAACGCGAGGTCTCGATCGCGAGCGGTCGCGGGATCGCAGCCGCACTCGAGCGCCTGGGATACGACGTGCGGACGCTGGACTTCGACGCGAATTTCGCGCGCGCGATCGTCGACCTCGAACCCGACGTCGTCTTCAACGCTCTTCACGGAGCGGGTGGTGAAGACGGCACGATCCAAGGCGTTCTCGATTGGCTGCGCGTGCCGTATACGGGAAGCGATCTGCGCTCGTGCGCAATCTCGATGGACAAGCACTTTACCAAAAAACTCCTCTCGGCCGAAGGCCTGCCGACGCCCGCCTGGGATACGTTCGATTTCGATGGCGGGACGTTGCCGCTCTTGCCCGGATCGCTCAACCTCCCACTCGTCGTCAAGCCGCGTACCGAAGGTTCGAGCGTGGGCGTTTCGATCGTCCGCACGCACGAGGAATGGTCGCGTGCGATGCTCGATCTCTCTGCCAATCGCTCGACGATCCTCGCCGAGGAGTTCGTACCCGGTCGGGAGTTCGGCTGCGGCGTGCTCTTCGGGGCCGCGCTCCCGATCGTCGAAATCGTGCCGCAAAACTCCGATTTTTATGATTACGACGCGAAGTATTCGCCGGGCGGAAGCCGCCACGAAACGCCCGCGCACATCGACGACGATCTCGCCCACCGCCTACAGATGCTCGCGCTTTCGACGCATCGCATGCTCGGTTTGCGCGACTACTCGCGCACCGATTTCATCGTGATGGCGTCGGGGCGGCCGTTCATCCTGGAGATCAACTCGCTGCCGGGTATGACGCCGACCAGCCTCTTTCCCGAGGTCTGCGCGGCAGCCGGCATTCCGTTCGACACGCTCGTCGAACGCTTGGTGCGCGCCGCGCTCGACCGGGGTCGCGCGCTCGTGGATGCGAGCTAAAACCGCCGCTATCGTCATCGGCCTCGGCGTCGCGATCGCGGCGCTCGATGCCGTATTGCCGTCGGCGCATGTGATGTACGCGCAGGTCGTTCCGCTGGTCTTGCTCGCGCGCGCCTACGGCTTGCGGGCGGCCATTGCGATCGGTATCGGCGTAGCGTTCGCCCTGGCGCTCATCGAACGCCGCGTGCCCCAAGGTGCCGCGTGGCGAGACGTCGCGATCGAAATACTCGTTCTCGCGACCGTGCTCGTCATCGTCGAACGATACGACGAACTCTTACGTCGCACGCATCGTACCGAGTCGCTGCGGGTCGCAGGCGAACACGCCGTTCGGATGCGCGAGATTGCAAGCGAAGGCTCCGCGACGCGCGACCGCGACCTCGCGACGATCGCGGAAGCGATCCCACAACTCGTCTGGCGCTCCAGCGCGAAGGGAGCGATCGAATATTACAATGATGCGTGGACCTCGTACACGGGGCTTGCGGAAAAAGATCTCGCCCGCGATCCGAGCGCATTTTGGGACGTGACCGCGCCGGAGGATGTCTCCGCCGTGCGCGAGCGCTGGGCGGCCGCACTCGAAGCCGGCACCACGTACGAGATCGAGTTGCGCTTGCGCCGAGGCGACGGCGCCTATCGCTGGTTCCTCGCGCGTGCCGCTCCGCTCCGCGATTCGGACGGCGCGATCGGCTGCTGGTTCGGTACGTGCACGGATATCGACGATCACAAGATCCAACAGGCGAATCTCGAGGCGCGTTTTGTCGTCGCCCATCGCGTCTCCGAAGCGTTCCAACGCGCGTCGTTGCCGGCGCGGCTTCCCGACGTGCCGGGGCTCACGTTCTCGGCGCTCTATCGTGCGGGCAAACGCGAAGCGGCGGTCGGCGGCGATTGGTATGATGCCTTACGATTACTCGACGGCCGCGTGGTCATCTCGATCGGCGACGTCGCGGGCAGCGGGCTCAGCGCGGCGATCACGATGGTCGCGATGCGCCAGGCGATGCGTGGCGCCGCACAGATTCATGCAGATCCGATCGCGATTTTGGAAGCGGCGGATCGAACGCTCCGAGAAGACGCCTCCGATCGCATGGTCACGGCATTCGTCGGCGTCTTCGATCCCGTAACGCACGTCCTTACCTACGCGCTCGCCGGGCATCCGACGCCGTTCGTCCGGCTTCCGGATGGCAGCGTGATCGAACTCTCTGCGCCCGGATTGCCGCTCGGCGTGCGGCGCAAGGGCGATACGGAGGCGCGCGAGATCGTTTTGGCCGCGGGTTCGTTCCTCGCGCTCTACACCGACGGGCTCGTCGAATCGACGCACGATTTCATCGAGGGCGAACGCCGTTTGCGCGATGCGGTCGCACGTGTCGGCGTTCCATCGACGGCACCGGCGGCCGATCGCCTCGCCGCGCTCGTCCTTCCCAATGGGGCGACCGACGACGTCGCGATCCTCGCACTCGGCCTCGATCGTGACGACGGCGATTCGCGCTTTCGCAGGTTCGCATTTCGCTCCGACGATCGCGCGGCCGCACACGAGGCGCACGCGTCGATCTCGGCGACGCTCGTTGCGGCGGGAGCGAACGAAGCCCAGCTCGGCGACGCCGACATGATCTTCTCCGAACTCGTTGGGAACGTGGTCCGCCACGCGCCGGGATCGTGCGAAGTCGTTCTCGATGCCTCGGGCGCGCTGCCGGTCCTGAGCGTTCTCGATCGCGGACGCGGCTTCTCACACGCGCCGCACCTGCCCGCGGACACGTTTGCCGAGACGGGGCGGGGGCTCTTCATCGTCCGTACGCTCGCAGCGGAATTCGGTGCGACGCGGCGCTTCGACGGTGGCAGTCATGCCCGTGCGGTCATCACGATTAACCGCCCGATCAAGCGCCGCAAACCCACACCGCTTCCGCGGTCGCTCGAAACGGCACCGACGAAAACCCAAGCGGGCGCGTGAGACTGCATGGAAACCGCACCTAGCTTGGCGAATTCGGGCGCGATGGGGAGTTCAGGGACGGTCGTCGACCGCGGCCTCGAGGGCGTCATCGTCGGCTCGACCGCTCTGAGCGACGTCGATCGTGCCGCCGGTCGCTTACGCTATCGCGGGTACGACATCGACGATCTCGCGATGGATGCTTCGTTTGAAGAAGTCGTGCATCTCCTGCTCTTCGGCGCGCTTCCGACGACTCACCAACTCGCCGATCTCGGCGTCCGTCTCGCGGCCAATCGTGCTCTGTCGCCGGCGATCCTCGCCATGATGCGCGAGATCCCGACGGGCGCTTGGCCGATGGATGTCCTTCGGACCGTCGTCTCCGCCCTCGCGCTCTTCGCACCGCATCAAGAGAATGGCGCCCACCTCTCCACGCCGCGCACCGCGATCGGCCTCATCGCGAAAACGCCGACGATCGTCGCCGCGTGGGATCGCCTGCGACGCGGGCTCCAACCGATCGACCCGCTTCCGCATCTGGGGCTCGCGGCGAACTTTCTCTACATGCGCACGGGGCGGATGCCGATCCCCGAAGCGGAGCGCGCGCTTGATGCGTATTTCATTTTGCTCGCCGATCATTCGTATGACGCAGCGACGTTCGCGGCGCGCGTGACGGCGTCGACACGCGCGGATCTCTTCGCCGCCGTAACCTCGGCGCTCGCGACGCTCGAAGGCGATCTGCAGGGCGGCGCACCGGGTCAAGTGATGGAGATGTTGCTCGCGATCGGCAAACCAGCCGATGCCGCGGCATACGTTGCGGATATCTTGGGGCGTGGCGAACGCATCATGGGCATGGGGCACCGCGAATATCGGGTTCGCGACCCGCGCGCCAAGCATCTCGACCTGCTCTGCCGCGATCTCTGCGAAGCGACGAACGCCACGTGGCACGCGGTCGCACGCGCGCTCGAAGATGCGGCATCGGCGGCACTCGCGGGCGTGAAGCCCGGCCGGCCGCTCGCGGCGAATGTGGAATTGTATGCCGCGCCGACCCTGCACGCCCTCGGGATTCCGGCCGATGAATTCGCGTGTCTCCTCGCATGTAGTCGCATGGCCGGATGGACGGCGCACGTCTTGGAACAACTCGCCGACAATCGATTGATCTGGCCGCAAGCGACCTACGTGGGCCAAGCTCCCGTAGCGTACGTCCAGATCGAACTCCGCGCGGCCGCACCGGAATTGGAACGTAAACGATGATCTCGCCCCCGCGTCGCGCCACGATCTCGCGCGAAACCAAAGAGACGTCGATCGCACTCGACCTCGATCTCGACGGTGGCCCGTGCGAAATTCGTACGGACGTAAAGTTTCTCGATCACATGCTCGACGCGTTTGCGAAGCATTCGGGCTGTGGCCTGATGCTGCGGGCGACGGGCGACGGTATGGATCACCACCACCTCATCGAGGATGTGGGTATCGCGCTCGGCCAAGCGATCTACACGGCACTGGGCGAGAAACGCGGCATCGCGCGTTTCGGCTCGCTCGCCGTGCCGCTCGACGACGCACTCGTACTCGGGAGCATCGATCTCTCGGGCCGCGCATGGCTGAATTTTACCGTGAAATTTACCGTTGAAAATCTCGGCGATCTCAAGACCGAACTCGTCTCGCACTTCTTTCACAGCGTGAGCGAGAACGGGCGGTTCAACCTCCACCTCGTGCAACTCGCGGGCGCGAATTCCCACCATCTTTGCGAGGCCTCGTTTAAGGCATTCGCGCGCTCGTTCGCAGCGGCCAAAGCGATCACTGCCGATGTGTCGATTCCCTCGACGAAAGGACTGCTCGCGTAGCCGATGTCTGACTACACGCTGACCACCGAGACGGGTGCCGATGCCACACGCCTCCCGCTCATGCGATCCACGCTGGGACACGACGCCATCGACGTTCGCAATCTGCTCGACGGCTCAAACGTCACCACGTACGATCCCGGTTTCTCGTCGACGGCGAGTTGCAGGTCGGCGATCACGTACGTCGATGGCGAAAAAGGCGTCTTGCTCTATCGCGGCTACGCGATCGACGAACTCGTCGAGAAGAGCTCGTTCGTCGAAGTCGCGTATCTCTTACTCTTCGGCGAACTTCCCTCGGCGTCCGAACTCGCGAAATTCGAATACGACATCTGCCATCACACGATGTTGCACGAGCAGATCTCGAGCTTCTATCACGGTTTTCGCCGCGACGCCCATCCGATGGCGGTCATGCTCGGCGTCGTGGGCGCGCTCTCGGCGTTCTATCCCGATTCGATCAACGTGTACGATCCGATGCAACGTCTGATTTCGATCGATCGCCTCGTCGCGAAGATCCCGACGATTACCGCGATGGCGTACAAGTACACCGTCGGCCAACCCTTCGTCTATCCGCGTAACGATCTCGACTATTGCTCGAACTTTCTGCACATGATGTTCTCGGTTCCGGCCGAGGCCTACGTGCCCAACCCCATCTTCACCAAAGCGATGAACGCACTCTTCATCGTACAGGCCGATCACGAACAGAACGCCTCGACCTCGACCGTGCGCACCGTCGGTTCGAGCCGCGCGAATCCGTTCGCATGCGTGGCGGCCGGCATCTCGTCGCTCTGGGGGCCCATTCACGGCGGCGCGAACGAAGCCGTCGTCGCGATGCTGCGAGAACTCGGTTCCGTCAAGGCGCTTCCCGATGCGATTCGTCGCGCGAAAGATAAGAACGATCCATTCCGGCTCATGGGCTTCGGTCACCGCGTTTACAAGAGCTACGATCCGCGCGCGAAGGTCATGAAGCGCATCTACGGCGAGCTGCTCGAAGAGCTCGACCTCGGCGACGATCCGCTCTTCGAAATGGCCAAAGAGCTCGAACGTCTCGCGCTCGAAGACGACTATTTCGTCTCGCGAAAGCTTTATCCCAATGTCGATTTCTATTCGGGCCTCATCATGAAGGCGCTCGGCATTCCGATCAACATGTTCACCGCAGTCTTCGCACTTTCGCGGACGACCGGTTGGCTCGCGCATTGGAAAGAGATGATCGAGGATCCCGATCAGCGCATTACGCGTCCGCGCCAACTGTACGTCGGGCCGACGTTGCGGTCGTACGTGAGTCTCGATGCGCGTTCGAAGACCAACGGGTCGGCATCGAAGATGCCGAGCGGACCCGCGATGCCGAACGAAGCGAGCATCGTTGGCGGATAACTCGTGATCGCGGTCGTCGATTACGGCGGCGGAAATATCGGATCGCTCGTCTCCGCACTCGGACGCCGTGGCGCGACCTTCACCGTGACCTCCGATCCTGCGGTCGTCGCCCGCGCGCGTGCCGCGATCCTGCCGGGCGACGGCGCATTCGGCGCGACGATGGACGCGCTCGCCGATCGCGGCCTCGATCTCGCGGTGCGCGAGACGATCGCGGCGGGACGGCCCTTTCTCGGGATTTGCGTGGGCATGCAGATTCTCTACGATCGAAGTGACGAGCACGGCGATCATGCCGGGCTCGGCATTTTTCCCGGGCTCGTGACACGCTTCGTCGCCGCGCCGCGCGTGCCGCATATGGGCTGGAACGCGCTCGAGATCGTCGGCGCACATCCGTTCGTGCGCGGCCTCGGCGCCGACGCATACGCGTATTTTTTGCACAGCTATCGCGCCGTCGTCGATGCGCACACGCTCGCCGCAACGACGCATGGCGAACGCTTTGCCGCAATCGTCGCGCGCGAGAACGTGATGGCAACGCAGTTCCATCCCGAGAAGAGTCAGGCGACGGGCGCGCTGCTGCTCGATAATTTCATCGCGCTCTGCGGGACGGCCGCACTCGCGTGATCGCCGCACGACCGCTCGAAATCGTGCCGGCGATCGACCTACGCGGCGGACGCTGCGTGCGTTTGCTCTACGGGGATCCCGCGCGAGAGACACGTTATGACGGCGATCCGCTCGACCGCGCGCGCGCGTTCGAGCGTGCGGGTGCGCGTACGATCCACGTCGTCGATCTCGACGGTGCCTTCGGCACGGGTGAAAATCTCGCGGCGATTCGCGCCATCTGCGCGGGCGTGGACGCGCGCGTGCAAACGGGTGGCGGAATCCGCACGCTCGCCGATGCGAATGCACGCATTGCGGCTGGTGCCGATGCGATCGTGATCGGCACGATCATCGTCGAAGCGCCCGAGATCGCGCGTGCGATCGTAGACGCGCTCGGCGCGCGCGTCGTCGGTGGTGTCGACGCGCGCGGCGGTGCGGTTGCGGTGCGCGGCTGGCTCGAAGGCACGGGGCGCGACCGCGACGAGGTCGTGCTCGAACTCGGGCGCTGGGGCGTCGAACGCATCGTTTATACGGAGATCGCGCGCGATGGCGCGGGCACGGGCTACGATATCGCGGCGCTCGCACATGTCGGCGGGCTCACCGCGATGCGCGTCACCGCGAGCGGTGGCGCGAAGTCGCTCGCCGATCTGTATGCGGTCGCGAGCGGAACGGGACCGAGCGTCGATCGCGCGATCGTCGGGCGCGCGATTTACGAAGGTACCATCGACGTCGCCGAAGCGATCGCGGCGTTCGCGCGTCCTCCCCGATAGATGCGCGGAACGTGCGCGGGTAAGCGCGCGAGGAGTTCGTAGCCGATCGTTCCCGCGCATGACGCGAGGTCGTTCGCACCGATCGTTGCGTCGCCGTCGGTGCCGATAAGCGTCACCGTATCGTTCGTCGTGGCTTGCGGTACGTCGGTCACGTCGACGAAGGCCATATTCATGCAGACGCGTCCGACGAATGGGACGCGGGTACCGCGCACGAGCGCGCTACCCGTCTCCGATAACGCACGCGGGAGACCTTCGGCATAGCCGATCGGGAGGACGGCGATGCGCGACGCGCGCGATGTCGTAAACGTGCAGCCGTATCCCACGCTGCGCCCCGCCTCGACGTCGCGCACGACGACGAGTTTGGTGCGCCACGCGAGCGCCGCTTCGAGCGAAAGCGCACTCGATGCGGCCGCTTGGGATTCCGGTGATGGCCAGATTCCGTAGGTCGCGATTCCGGCGCGGATCATGTCGAGACGCGCCTGCGGATAGATCATTGCCGCAGCGGATGCTGCGGCGTGTGCGACGACACCGCGTTCCACGAACCACTCGCGCGAAGAAGCGGTCGCCGCAGCGAATCGGTCGAGTTGCGCGTGCGTGAACGCCGATTCGAGTTCTTCGGCTGCCGCGAGATGCGTGAAGACGCCGCGGACGTCGAGCGCATCGTCGGCGCCGATCCGTGCGAGCGCCGCCGGTGCGCGGTCGGCGTCGAGCCCGAGCCGTGTGACGCCCGTATCGATTTTCACGTGAACGGGTGCGCGTCGTCCGCTCGCCCGAGCCGCTCGCCCGAGATCGCGCGCGAAGCCACCCGTGCTCCAGAGCGCCACGGCCGCGTGGCTCGCGACGAGCGCGGCAACATCGTGCGATTCGACGGGGCCGAGCACGAGGAGCGGTGTGGCGATACCTGCGGCGCGGAGGGCGATGGCTTCATCGACGCGGTAAACGCAGAACATCGCGACGTCGTTTGCGAGTGCACGTGCGACTTCGAGGGCACCGTGGCCAAAGGCATCCGCTTTGATGACCGCAGCGTAACGCGCGGGTGCGACGAGCGCGCCGAGGGCGGCGACGTTACGTCGGATCGCGTCGAGATCGATCTCGAGCGAAGCGATCAATGCGCGGCTCGCGCTCCGAGACGACGTTCGACGATGTAGGCAACCGGCAACCCGAAGAAGACGACGTGCGCGATGATGCCATTGAAGAAGAGGACGGTGTTTGGCAAAACGTAGATGTTCGCGGCAACTTCGACGAGTTGCATCGAGACCATGACGAGGATCCCGAAGACGGTTCCCGAGAGCAACGGTCGCGAGAGCACCTGCGGCGTTCGCGCGGCGACGTAGGCGTAGCCGATGCCCCAGGCGATTGCGACGACGACGTGAACGGCGATCCCCAATGCGACGGAGCCCGGGGTCGCGTACGCAGCTTTGCCGAGCGCGCCCGATGCGACGTACTGGTAAAAGCCCGAAACGGTCACGAGATGACCCGCAACGACGAGCGTGAGCAACAGATACGCATCGATCAACACGGCGCCAACGAGCCCCGCAATGGCGCCGGGGACGGCGAGTGCCGGGAATGGCAATATTCGGTCTTGCATCACAACGGTCTTCGACGGAATCGCATGCGGAGCCCGCGAACGGTGTCCGCGTGAGTCGCTTACCGCCGAGTCCTCGAACGCGTTCGCGATACGAGCCCAAGGGGTTCTGGCTTTGGGACCTGGTGCAACTGCTCGGGCTCATCGCCGTCGCCTATCTCGTCGCGGTCTTCGTCTATCTCGTGCTGATGCGCGTGAGTGAGTTGCCGCACGGGCAACTCTGGGATACGTCGTTTCGTACGCCGCTGGCTTTCGTGCTCATCGTCGCGGCGACCGTCGTCATCTTGCTCCCGTACTTTCAAAAAGAGTGGGACAAAGGGCTGCGGATGTTCTCGATCTTCACCGCGCTCTTTCTGTTGGGGTTCGCGCTCTTGAGCGCGTCGGGCATCGTCGATCCGAAACTTCCGCTCACCCTCATCTCGCGGTATGCGATCGAACCGCTCCGCCATTTCTTGAAATTCTGAACCGAGGTCGTCCCATCCGGCAGGAGTAAGGTCGGAGGCCTCCGGCGAAGTCGTGTAAATGGTACGGACGTGTAGTATTACACTTTTGATCTTCGCATTCGTTGCCGGTGTGTTCGCCGGAGCGCGCGCGGGAACGACGGGAGGCATCGTCGGTCGTGTCGTCGATGCGAAGACGCAGGCGCCGCTCGTCGGTGCTCGCGTCAATGCGGTCTCCCCTTCGCAATCGATCGGGACGACGACCGACGGGTCGGGCGCATTTCGCTTCATCTCACTCGCGCCCGATACGTACGTGATTAGCATCGAATTCGCGTCGTACGATCCCGCATCGCTTACGGGCGTCACGGTGCTCGCCGATCAGACCCAGACGCTTCCGGTAGCTTTGAGCAAATCGCTCGCAACGATCGGTCGTGTAAAGGCGCGTGCCTCGAACGATCTGATTCGGCCCGGCACCACGAGTGACGTGTATTCGATCAACGCCGCGGGCGCCGAAGCGGCGCAAGCCCTCGGCGGTCCGGGCGGGTTAAACTCCGCCTACAGCGCGATCGCCTCGGTGCCCGGCGTGAACGTCCAGCAAGGCCAACAGGGCTGGTTTCAGACGGTCAGCATTCGTGGCGGCGATATCGATCAGGTCGGCTACGAACTCGACGGCATCCCCGTCAATCGCGTCTACGACAACGCGCCGCAGACCGTGCTCTCGAACATCGGCCAACAAGAACTGCAAGTCTACACGGGCGGCACGCCGGCAACTGCCGACGCTTCGGGCATTGCGGGCTACGTCAATCAGGTGATCCGCACGGGCACGTATCCCGGCTTCGCGCAGGCGAACATCGGCGTCGGCGGTCCAAGCTTCTACCACAAGTTTTCGTTCGAAGCGGGCGGCGCCACGAAGAATCGACTCTTCTCCTATTATGTCGGACTCGCGGGCGTGAACAACGATTACCGCTATGCCGATCAATTCAACGGCGGCAGCGATCCGCAACTCTTCTACCCCGTCTATATTCCGGGACGCTTCAATCTCTATGACGGAACCCCGGGGAAGATCAATTACGCCCCGGGCACCACGTATTCGATCGCGACGACGACCGATCGCGAGAACGTCGTAAATCTCCACCTCGGCATCCCACACCATGGTGACGGCGGCAAAGACGATATCCAACTGCTCTACCTCACGAGCGAAGTCGTCGCGAAGTATTTCAGCAGCATCAACGATCAGGGTGGCCCGGCCAACGTCGCACAAGCGGTCGGCAACAACGGTAACGCCTTCTTTCACGATGGCTACACGTATACGGGTCCGCTGTATGCGCCCGTCGATCCGACCAAAGTGCGAACGGTGTATCAGTCGAATTATCGACCCGGGGTTCGCGCCTTCGGTGCCAACGCGCCGAACAACGATCGCGATTACTCCGATAACGGCGTGGCGCTCGCGAAGCTTCAATATCAGCGCAATTTCAGCTCGTCGTCGTATCTACGGCTGTACGGTTACACCGAGTACTCGAATTGGTTTATCGGTGGCCCTGCGAACGCGCAGTTTACGGGATATTACGGCGCGGAACTCAACGACTACGAGCTTCCGAGCCATACGGTCGGTTTCAACGCAAACTATTCGAATCAACTTTCGAGCAAACACCTCCTCTCGCTCACGGGTTCCTACACGGCGGCGCAAGTGCGCCGCACGTACTCCTACGGTTTTCCCGGTAACACGCCGGGATATGCGTTCACGAATCTCGTCGACGCGCGCGGCAATTGTTACGATCCGGCAACCGCTGCCGTTGCGAGTTGCTTCGTATCGGGCGCACGAGGCAAATTTCCCGGTAATGCGCCGGGATCGCCCGCGGACCCCGCTTATACGTTACCGACGGGAAGCGCTGCGGTCATTTCACCCGACGGCACGATGACGACCGCGCAGTGGCTCGCGACGGATGCCGGCTTCGTAAGCACGCGCTTCAACAAAGTCTCACCCGCATTCACGGCGGGCGCGATTACGGATGAATTTCGGCCCAACGATAAGCTCACGATCACGCTCGGCGCGCGCGTCGAAAACTACAACGATCGGCTCGCCGATACGACGGGCGATGCGGCGCGCGCGTTCTGGTTCAACGCATACGACAATGAAAACTGCTATCGACTCGGCGGCCTCGCACCCGTCAATATCGGCCCCGGTGCTACGGATGCATCATGTGCGAAACTCGGGCCGGGCTATCGCCAGGCGAATCTGCGCAACACGACCGCGAAGAACATCTCGGCGACGATCTTCCAGCCGCGTTTCGGGGCGACGTACGCGCTCGATAGCGACACGGTGCTGCGCGGATCGTTCGGCGTATACGCGCGACCGGTCAACACGGCGTGGGTTCAGTACGACGGGGTCAATTCCGACCTCGCTAGCTTCCTCGGCGCGAATTTCTTGACCCTCGGCTACAACACACCGATTCATAACCTTCGGCCCGACACGTCCTACAACGCCGACTTTTCACTCGAAAAGCACCTACGCGGGACGGATATCTCGTTCAAACTCACGCCGTTCTTTCGGAGCACGCGCAATCAACTCCAACCCGTGCCGATCGGCGTCGGCGGCGTCGTTGCGGGCTTCAACGTCGGCCAGCAAACTTCGAGCGGTCTCGAACTCGCGATTAAAAAGGGCGAGTTCGGTCGCGACGGTCTGGCCTCGCAACTCGCGTATACGTACACGCGCAGTCGCATCCGCTATAACGACTTCCCCTCGGGCACGAACGTGATCGACGGGCTGAACCAGTACATCCAAGAGTACAATTCGTACACGTCGGCGTGTGCGACGATCACGAAAGCTAATACCGCGCTCTGCGGCCTCGCACCAGGCGCGTCCAATTCCAATGCTGTCGCGACGTTTGCCTCCACAGATGCGACGAGCGTCCCCGTTCGCAACCCGTACTTCGGAGCAGCGGCGCAACCGCTTATGGATCGTAGCGCGCAGTACACGACCTACGATCAGATTCCGCAACCGTTTACGGGAGAGAACGGCTACGAAACGCCGCACGTCGCTTCGCTCATCCTGAGTTACAAGCACAGACGCGCGACGATCACGCCGAGCCTTACGTACAGCTCGGGTGCCAAATATGGTTCACCGCTTGCCTATCCGGGTTACGCGCCCAACGGCTGTGCGTCGAAGGGCATCGCGGCCGCCGACGGCTCGTATGCGGCGGATCCCAAGTCGTGCGGCGGATCCGCGCTCTCGGGGAATTCATTCGTGCTCATCCCCGATGCGTTTACGGGGAAGTTCGATACGATCGGTGCCTTCGATCAACCGTCGCGTCTCACGTTCAACGTCGCCGCATCGTATGAAGCGGCGAAAAACGTCAAAATCTCGCTCGCACTCACCGGGCTCGTCGATACGTGTTTCCAGCGCGGCTATGCGTGGGACGACAAGCGCATCTGCGTCTACTCACAACTTCCCTCGGGCGGCGCGGGCCTTGGCCCCTCGGGCAACTTCATCCCGGTTGCGGGCACACCGGTTCAGTTCAAGTATCCGTATGGGGTCTTCAACAACAATCTCAACACGGGGTTCGTCGGAACGACGCTTCCGATCCAGGCCGCGCTGAATTTGGAAATCAAGCTGTAACGTTAGTTACCCTTCACTAACGTCGCGCGTTCGGGGCAACACGCGACGGGTCGCGCCGAGTGTTAACGTGGCGCCATGGACGCTTTAGCGGCCGGAACGCCACCCGGCGGGCGCATGTCGGGTGCGGGGAGCGTGCTCGTGCGCACGGCGCTCGGTGGTGTCTCGAAGCCAGGCAGAGAAGACCGCGCCATGATCTCCGGCCGGCCGCCCAGTCCGGATGCGGGCTATTTCCTGGCTCGACCGCGTCTCGACGCGATCGCCGACCGACTTCCGACCGTCACGGCGGCGCTCGTCGTCGGCAGCGGCGGCTACGGGAAATCGACGGTGATGGCCGCGTGGCAACGCCGACTCGACGTAGCGAACGTCACGACCGCGTGGGTCGCGCTGGCGCCGCGCGATGCCTCTCTTTCGGCATTCGTGGAACGGCTGGGAACGACGCTCCACGCCGCCCTTCCGGATCTCGGTGATTCGGCGCAGCGGCTCGTCGATGCGGGCATTTCCGACCCCGTGCTCGTGGCACGCGCGCTGATCAACGAACTTTACGTCGTCACCGAAGAGCGCGCCGAACGGCTCGTCGTTTTCATCGACGATCTTCACTGTGTCCTCGATGACGTAGCAACGGTCGCTTTCGTCGGTGAATTCATGCGCGAGATGCCGCCGCGCGTGCACGCGGCATTCGCTTCGCGCCGACCGCTCACGTTCGCCCCAATCGCTAAATTACGCAATGCCGGACGGCTCATCGAGATCGCAGAACGCGATCTACGTTTTACCGCCGACGAAGCGGCCCAACTCGTGGGGGATCGCGAGCGCGGCGATCGCTTGGCGACGCAGACGCAAGGCTGGACGATCGCCGTGCGACTCGGCGCGTCACTCGCCGCCTCAGGCGGCGTCTCGTTCGATGCGATCTTCGCAGGCGTCCGCGATCACGCGTTCGATTTTCTCGCACAAGAAGTCGTCGCGCATCTCGCGCCGGGCGATCGCAACGACTTGATGACGCTCGCGATCCCGGCATCGTTCGACGAAGCGACCGCTACGATGTTACTCGGCCGCGACGACGCGGCGGCGACGATCGAGCGCCTCGTCGCGCGTGGCGTCTACCTCGAGAATTCGCAGGCGGCTTGGCAATTCCATCAACTTTTTCGTGAATTTCTGTTACGCCGCATGCGCGTCGAAGTCCCGGAATTCGAACGCGCGAAACGGCGGCGGTATTCGGAATATCTGCGCAATCGCGGCGAGACGGTCGAGGCCTTGGGTCAACTCATCGAAGCGGGCGATTTTCTCGAGATCGTCGAGTACGTGCACGAGGCGACACTCGCGATTCGCTACTCGGACCGTTTGCCACAACTCTTCAATCTGCTCAGTCAAGTTCCCGACGACGTCAAGCGTCAAAAGCCGATGCTCTATCGCCTGCACGGCCTCGCGCTCCAGCGTATCGGTCGGTACGATGCGGCGACGGAGCAGTTCGCGGCGTGCTACAAAGCCGCACACGCGCTCGGCGACCGCCGCACGAAATGTATCGCGCTGCTCGAGCGCGGCGTCGCGTCGGGAAATTTCCGGCTTCAAGGACACGGGACGTTTGCCGCAAGCGAAGGCTATTTTCGAGAAGCGCTAGCGATCGCCGAATCCCCGGAGTTCGACGGCGGTCAGGGCTATCGACGCATCGGCCATTATCTCTTGGGCATGGCCATCGCTGCGCGTTGTGCGTACGACGAAGCTTTCGAACACTTGGGTATCGCCGAACGTCTCGAGCTCGCCGAAGAACGTCACACCGATCCCATTCTCATCGGCATCGCGATCGCGCACGGATGGCGCGGTCAGTGGCACAAGGCGCTCGAATACGCGGAACTCGCGGAGGAGTTCTTTCGCGGGAGTGCCGATTTCCACGTCGGTTTCGCGCTCCTCATGCAAGCGCGCGTGCACTACATGTTACGCGAAGATTTGCCGCGGGCGCTCGCACTTGCCAAAGATGCCGAAGCGCGACTCGGCGCCACGCACAACGAGGACGAACGTGCCGATGCGATCATTCTGCAAGGACTCTGCGCGCTCGCTTTCGATCCGCCGGGCGTCGAGCTTGCGAGAGATCTTTATGAAGATTTGCGAAGTTCGATCCAACAACGTAACGCGCTCGTCCGTGTCCAATACGATTTGCTTCGAGCCGAGATCGCGCTCGCTACGGGAGAAGTGGACACGGTCCGTATGGCCCTCGATAGTGCGAAGGCGCGTGCGACCTTTATCGCTGACGGCGGAATGCTCGCAAACGTTCTGTTGGTAAGCGCGCGACTGATCGAATCGCGCGAAGGCCGAGCGCAGGCGGCGTTTGCCTTCGAAGCCGCGCGGGGCGCATACGATGCGCTCGGCGATCGCGTCGGCGCGATGGTCGCGCGGCTCTATCGCGCGGCATGCGATGATGGCGACGATGCGAAGAGCCGCAGCGAAATCGACGACATCCTCATTGCCATCGAACTCGGTCGCATCGCTTATGCGCTCGATGTCGCGCCGGTCGCGGCGCAAACGGTCTTGATGCGGTCACTTCGAATCGGCGTTTCGGTCGAGCGCGCCGAGGGATATCTCAGCGCGCGAAACGTCGACGGCGATACGTACGAAAGGCTCGCGCTCGATACGACGGCTTCGGCAGTAGGTCGCGTCGCGGCGCTCCGTCTCCTCGCGGCCCTAGATGGGCAGCGCGCGGCGCGACTCGCGCTCGCGTTGTTGCATGATGACGAGCAACTCGTGGCTATTTCGGCGCGAACGTTCGCGTCGTTGCCGCGGAATCTCTACGTCGAGCCGCTCGTCGTCGACGTGATCGGCGAACTTCGCGTCACGATCGGCGCCGCATGTTTCGGCGAGCGCGACGCGCGCTTTACGCGAAAAAAAGCGGCGGAGCTCTTGCGGTATCTCGTCCTCGCCGACGCGCCCGTATCGCGAACGACGTTACTCTCGGCACTCTGGCCCGACGCGGAATCCGGCGCCGAAGTGACGCTCCGTGTCACGTTGCACGCTTTACGTCGCGCGCTCGAACCCGACGTCGAAGGTGCGGGAAATTACATCTACTCCAACAGTACCGCCATCGGATTGTGTACCGATCATCTCGGGCGCAGCGACGTGCAACGCGCGTTTGCCGCGCTCGGGCGCGCGAAATTGCTCTTCGCGCGCAACGCTGCGAGCGAAGCGCGTACCTTGCTCGATTCGGTCGCGCGCGATCTCGCCGCCGCCCCCAAAGATCGCGCGGTCGCGCGGTGGCTCGCACCGTTCGTGACGCAATGGCGCACGGCTGCCGTAGATGCGAACCGCACGCTCGCGCGCGTAGCCATGGCGGGCGGGGACCAAGCCATTGCCGTCGCGAGCGCACGGCTCGCGCACGAACTCGACCCGCTCGATGAAGAGACGATCATGCTTTTGATCGAATTCTACGCGCAGTCCGATGCCTTCGACGATGCGCGGCTGGTGTTCCGGACCTATAAGCGACGCCTCTTCGAATCGATCGGGACGTCGCCGGGCGCGGAACTAGTCGCTCGGTATTCGCGCATCGTTTCGCGCGGAATCGAAAAGACGAATTTCGGGCTCTCCGATCGCGAACGGGAAGTCTTACGATTGATCGCTCGAGGTCGCAGCAATAAAGAAATCGCCGTCGCGCTCGAACTAAGCCCCTTTACGATCAACAATCACGTGGCTCGCATCTTACGCAAACTCAACGTCGATAATCGTGCGGCGGCCGTCTCCGTCGCATCGTCATATCTGGAAAGCGTTTTATGAAAAAAACGATGACCTTCATCCGAAGCACGTCGCTTGCGTCGCTCGTTGCGAGCGCACTCATCGCATGTTCCGGGTCGTCGGCAACGACGAACGTTGCGGGTTCTCCCACCGTCCCCGGCGCGCAACTTCCGACAAGCCCGACGGGGTCTTCGATCGCGCCGCCGTTTACTTCACAGGTTCACTTCTTCGTGTCCCTCGGTTCGACGCGCGGTATCGTCGTCTCACCGGCCGGTGCCGCACTGCCGACGGGGTTTACCGACAAGGGGCCCGTCCCAAGCGCCGTCGTGACGTATCCCGATGGGTCGACGCAGATCGCCGATGCGAGCGGAAGGTTCACGGCATCGATGTCGGTATACGCGCAAGCGCACGAAGCGACGCTCGAGGGCGACACCGAAGCACAGCCGTCGATCAAAGTCCAGGACCCCGCACGCGCTACGCTTGCGACGGCGGCGACAGTCCTCGGCCACGTGGGGCCGCAAACGAATGCGACGATCGCGGGCATTCGCACCCTGCCGCTCGCGAGTGAAGTCTTTTCGGGCGATACAATCCTGCTGAGCATCGAGCCCGTCGATACGGTCGGCTTACCGGCAAATCTCGGTCAGTCGAACGTCGCCTGGAGCGCGTCTGTGGGAACGATCGCACCGATTGCGGGCACGAATGCGGCGCTCTACACCGCGCCGTCGGTTTCGAGCGCGACGCTCGATACGGTATCGGTCTCGGTACGGATGTCCCCCGCTGCAATCGCCCTTGCCTCGACTTCGGCGATCACGACTTTGCCGCGTTCGTCGGGATTCTCGGTGAGCGGAAATATATCGGGCAATGCGGGATCGTCCGGCGCCGGGGATGTCGCGCTTTTCACGCAGGCGTCGACGCCGCGAGCTGCGGGTTCGTATAATTTCTTCGGCCTCGCCGATGCGAGCGGTGCGTATCGCGCGTTCGTTCCGGCTACGACGGATTTCTTGACGTCGCTCGGCGCGGTGGGTTCGGAGGCTCCGGGCGGCGTGGGATCGTTTTTCACGGTTGGCGCGTTCACGAGCGGGTCGTCGGGTGCGGGTGCGGCGCTCAATCTCGCTTTCGCCGGAAACTCCTCGACCTTCGATGACCGCAAGGACGAAGCCGAACTCGCGATCGCGCCGCCGATCTCGCAAATCCGCGACGCGTTTGCGGCGACTTCGTCATCGAGCGTGCTCCAGCCGTGGGCGACCGATAGCGGCCTCTACCCGATCCTTACCGCGGTGCCTGCGAATTTCCCATCACCCGCGACGCCGACTGCGGTTGCGAGCGGGCTCTTCACCGGTTGGTGTTATCAGTGGACGAACGCGAGCACGCCGACACTCGTCATCGTCGAAAATGAGGGCACGTCGTGTGCGTCGCCTGGAAACCTCGCACTCGCCATCGTTCCCGGCGCACCGAATACCTACGGTTTTCGCCGATATGCGGCGCCGAACGGGTACGGCGTGGGAGCGCCGCTCGATCCAACGCAAGCCGGCGCCGCGCGCTTGATCGCCGCTGGCTCGTGGACGCATCTGGCGGCCGATGCCGACAACGATCGCGCGAGCGTGATGGTCGACGCCTATGGCCCGCTCGCGCCACGACTCGGCATGCCGATCGCGCGCGAAACGCTCGCCTATTCCTTCACTCGTGCGAACGGGACGGCGACGACTTCGATTGCAAACGACGCCGTCACCGACGTACCGAGCGGTCGCGTCGTCGCGACGGGCTCGTTCACCGCCCAGCAGAAGGCGACGCTCGATGCATCGGGCTGCTTCGGTTCGTCGCAGCCCACACCGTGTTATGAGAGCTCGGGCACGGTCGTGCGAAGTCTGCCGACATCGGTCGGCGTCGTGCAGCGAACCATTGCGGTCGCGACGTCGTTTGCAGGCGATGGGTCCGACCGCCGCACGGTCGCGACGCAGTCGCCTTCTTCGGATCGGGCACGAATCGACGTGTCGCTCGCCTCGCGGCAAGTCCGGATCGGGGCATCGTGCTTGGTCTGCGCATCGGGAGCCGCCGCGCTCTTCGATGAGGACGGATCGACATCGCTTGGCACGTTGACGATCGACACGACTGGTGTCGCGAATCTCAACATTCTCGATACCGCGTCATCGGGCGCGCCAGGCAAGCCGTTCGTGACGGTGACCTTCGCGATATAGCCGTAGGGGTAGGCAGCAACGACGAACGCGCAATCTGCTTGGCAACCCTTTCTCGAAACGGAGCGCCGAGCGTCTCGCCCAAGATGTGATCTCATCGGCCACGAGTGGACGGTGCTCGTGGCCGATTGTTTAGTTAAGGTAAACCGATTCTTCGTCGCGCTCGGAACGCCGATCGGAAGCTCGAACGGCTACCGTTGTGGCGCACACCCACCTCATTTCCAGGAGATTCTCTATGAAATTTGCTCGTCTGCAGACGACTACGCTCGGTCTGCTCGCGACGGCGTCGCTCGGCCTTGCGGCCTGTAGCGGCGGCGGCGGGAGCGCTCCCACGGCAATCGGCGCGTCGTCGACCGCGAACCCACCCCCCGTAACGACGAAATCGTCGGCGACGAAGCTCGGCGTGACGCTCGCCGGTGCATCGCAGGTGTACGCGCTCCGGCACAACCTTGCCATCGAAGGCACACCCATCACGGTCGCGTACAACGGCGCGACCGTCGCGACGGGCGCACTCGATAAGAACGGCTTTGCCGAGCTGACCTTTACGCAAGCGATCCCCGCCGGGTCGACCGTCGTCGCGACGATCGGTACGGGAGCTAGCGCGCTCGTCGCATCGATCGTGCTTGCATCGACGATTCCGGCCACGGCCTCGCTCGTGACCTACAATCCCGGTCCTCCGCCGACGATCCACGTCGCGTCGGCCGAAGATCAGAACGGCAACGGCCAGTTCAATGCAAACGCGCCCGAAGAACAAGAGGAAGACGAGGACGCTCACTCGGGCCAGATTTCGGTCGTCATCAACAATAATAATCAGACCCTCCCGGCAAATCTCCCGATCACCGTCGCCGTTTGCGGCACGACGGTTACGATCGGCCTCAATACGATGTCGTCGCCGCCGCCAAGCGGTCGGTACGCGCTCGAAGTTAAAGAGCGGACTCACGACGATGAAAGTCGCGGCGAGCAGGAATACCATTTCGATCCGTTCACGAGCCCGGTGACGATCGTGGCAGCCACGAACGAATCGCGGATTCAAATCGAGCTGACGCAAAACGGAAACGAGATCCTCAAATTGAAGGCACCGCTCTCAGCCTTCACCCCGCAGACCGGTACCGCGACAGCTTGCCCGACGCCGAGTGCCACCGCCGCCCCGACGGCCACGGCAAGCGCCTCCGCGTCACCGACCGCCTCACCGACCGCGACTGCTTCGGCCACCGCGACTGCCGTAGCCTCGGCATCCCCGAGTCCGATGGCGACCGCGTCGCCGACCTCCGCGCCCTAATAATTCCCGGAGGCGCCGCACGCGCTTTCTTGAGTCAGAACGGTCGCGAGCCTTCGGGTCCGCGACCGTTTTCTTTCCTCGGCCGTGCCGCGCGCAAGGTCGGTTTGCCCCCTTGCACTCGCGCCGTGAGTCTGCTAACATCTCACGGCTGGCAGAACCCTGCCACGAGTGCTAACTCATTTTTTACGTGTTTCCGAGGAGGATTCGTTCGTGAATCTCAAGCCTTTGGGCGATCGTCTGGTCGTCGAGCACGTCGAGCAAGCTGAAAAAACGTCCGGTGGCGTTTTCTTGCCCGACACCGCCAAAGAGAAGCCCCAGAAGGGCAAAGTCGTGGCGGTCGGTTCCGGCCGCACCCTCGACAACGGCACCAAGCTGAACATGGAAGTTAAAGTTGGCGATATCATCGTCTACTCGAAGTACTCCGGCAGCGAATACAAAGACGATGATGGTAAAGAATACCTCATTATTAGTGAAAAAGACGTCCTCACGACCGTGGGAGCTTAACTACAATGGCTGCTAAAGAACTTATTTTCGACGAAGCCGCTCGTCGCGCACTCGAACGCGGCGCGAACATCCTCGCCGATGCCGTAAAAGTAACGCTCGGTCCGAAGGGTCGCAACGTCGTTCTCGACAAAAAATTTGGATCGCCGACGATCACGAACGACGGCGTCACGATCGCGAAAGAAATCGAACTGCCCAACACGTTCGAGAACATGGGCGCGCAACTCGTCAAAGAAGTCGCTTCGAAGACGAACGATATCGCGGGCGATGGCACGACGACTGCAACCGTGCTCGCGCAAGCGATCATCCGTGAAGGCCTCCGTAACGTGACGGCCGGCTCCAACCCGTTGCTCATCAAGAAGGGCATCGATAAGGCTGTCGAGATGGCTGTGGCCGAGATGGAAAAGCTCGTTCAGAAGGTCGACACCCCGGAAAAGATCGCTCAGGTCGCATCGATCTCGGCGAACGATGCCGAAATCGGCGGATTGATCTCGCAGGCGATGCAGGCCGTCGGTAAAGATGGCGTCATCACGGTCGAAGAGTCGAAATCGACGAAGACCGAAGTCGAGACCAAAGACGGAATGCAGTTCGACAAGGGCTACATCTCACCGTACATGGTCACCGATTCCGAGCGCATGGAAGCCACGCTCACGGATCCCTACATCCTCGTGACGGAACGCAAGATCTCGGCGATCGCCGACATTCTGCCGCTGCTCGAGAAGATCGTTCAGGTCCAGAAGCCGCTGCTCATCATCGCCGAAGACGTCGAAGGCGAAGCCCTTGCGACGCTCGTCGTCAATAAGCTGCGTGGCACGTTCACGACCGTCGCCGTCAAGGCGCCGGGCTTCGGCGACCGCCGCAAAGAGATGCTTAAGGACATCGCCACCCTCACCGGCGCGACCGTCGTGAGCGAAGAGCTCGGCCTCAAGCTCGACAAAGTCACGCCGGAACTGCTCGGCCAAGCCAAGACCGTCAAGATCACAAAAGAAGAGACGACGATCGTCGATGGCAAGGGCAAACCCGACGCCATCAAGGGCCGTATCGAGCAGATCAAGCGCCAGGTCGAAGAGACCGACAGCGACTTCGATCGTGAAAAGCTCCAGGAGCGTCTCGCCAAGCTCAGCGGCGGCGTCGCCGTCGTGCAAGTCGGCGCAGCGACCGAAACCGAGCTCAAAGAGAAAAAACACCGCATCGAAGACGCACTGAGCGCCACGCGTGCGGCCGTTCAAGAAGGCATGATCCCCGGCGGCGGCTCGTCGCTCGTCCACGCGATCAAGGCCCTGGAAGAGCACAAGCACGACCTGCACAAGCCGGGTATGGCCGATGAGAAAATCGGATGGGACATCATCCGTCGTGCGCTGGAAGAACCGCTCCGCCAGATTGCGGAAAACGCGGGCTACGAAGGCTCCGTCGAAGTGAATCGCGTGAAGGGCTCCAAGCCCGGCATGGGCTTCGATGCGATGACGGGCGACCTCGTCGACATGCTCCAGGCGGGCATCGTCGAGCCGTTCAAGGTCACGCGTTCGGCGCTGCAAAATGCCGCATCGATCGGTTCGTTGATCCTCACGACGGAAACGCTGATCGCCGATAAGCCGGAACCCAAGGGCAACGGCGGCGGCGGCGCCCCCGGTGGCATGGGCGGCATGGGCGGCGGCTACGACATGATGTAATCTGCGCACCCGCGCAGATGATGTCGGTCGTGCGTCACGCACGGTTCTCGATACGGAAAGAGCCTCGCAGCAATGCGGGGCTCTTTTTTACTTCGGGCTTTCCGGCTAGATAGCGATTGCCGCTTCGTTCATCGTTTCGAAGTCATCGGCAAGGACGAGTGATTTACTCGCGAGTTGCAAGTTGCCCGCTTCGAGAAAACACTTCGCGGCGGCGACGTACGCGTTTTCGATGCTTCGCGCACTCGACGTCGTCTCGGCGAACGTAAGATACATCTTGCCGGTGAGCCGGGTGAACTTGTTCGCGAGATCGTCGTCGCGCATTTCGCGTGCGGCGAGCGAAGCGCCGCGATACGCGCGTGCGGCTGCGGCGAAGCGTTGCGAAGCTTCGCACGATTGCGCTTCGACCACGAAGATCTCGAGTGCTGCGGCGAGATTGCCGTGGCGCGATTCGTAGAGTGCGAGCGATTCGTTGCGCGACACTCGCGTCGTTTTTGTCCGCAGCAACGCTGCGGTTTTGGGGGCGTGTGAGAGCAGTTCGCGCCAACGTAAAACGTGTGCGACGCGCGTTACGAGATCGCGCATGTCGAACGGTTTACTGATGCATTCGTTCGCTCCCGCCGCCATCGCAGCCACGCGCGAGCCCGTGTCGTTGGCATCGACGAGCATGACGATCGAAACGGGCATCCGGTCGGGACGTCGCCGCAACAGCTCGACCGTCTCGCGATTGTTAGCGCCCGAGAGGGGGAAATTCATCAGCACGAGATCGGGAAGCCGACGACTGATTGCATCGAACGCCCCGAGGCCGTTGGCTGCGTCGAGCGTTGTGAAGCCGCTTTTTTGCAGTCCTCCGACGAGGAGTGCTCGCAACGCCGAATCCTCGTCGATGACGAGAATCGTCCCGCGGGAGTCCCGCACGAGGGCGTCGGTTGCGGTTGCCGACTCGACCGCGATCGCAAATTTCACGAGGCTCGCCTCGATGCGATCGGCGAGCGAAAATGAAACGTCGGTCGTGCTGTAACATTCGATGCAGCCGAAGGCCGAACCGACGCCGTGGATCGGGAGACACAGCCGATAGCCGTCCTCGAGCGGCGAACTCGTAAACTCCGTCGTTACCGGTTCGAGGGAGCGGCGGCCCGAGGCGATCGCTCGAGCGGCCGCGGCTGCCGAGAGCTTCCGATCCCCGTCGGGTGGGCCTCCGAGGGTGACGATCGGTTCGGCCGAGCCGAAACCGTCGTGGAGCCAAACGCGGACGAACGAACATCCGAAGTCGTCGAGCAGCGCTCGGGCGGCCGCCGTCGCGAGCGTAGCCGTTGCAGGTGTGGCAAAGGTCGAGGTCACCATACGTATTTCGTCGGTCGGTCGGTCAACTTCCTAAGAGAGGAAGAGGCTTTGCCGGGTATCTTAACGCGGTCTTCACGCTCCATCCAGTTCTAGGCAGCGGCGTTGCGCGCGAGGACGATGGCAAGGGCGTCTTCCACGAGTGCCACGAGCACGTCGGGAAAACCGCGCTCTTTCGTGAGGTAGCGCCGCGCGGCATAGCCGCCGTACGCTCCACCGAGCGCGCCGATCGCGCCGAGTGTTGCGGCAAGCAGCGGGGGGGTCCGTTCGCGTCGTGCGAGCGCGGCTCCGCAGAGCGCACCCGAGAGCGCGCGGACGGCGAGCGCCGGTGGCCACGTTCGCGCGGGTGCGAAGGCAAGCTTATCGACGATCGCTTCGCCGGCTGCGGCGAAGGCGACGGGGCCCGCCCACATGCTTTCGTTTGCGAGTAAGGTGGCGGCGGGCGCGGTCATCGAGCGTAGACCGGCCACGGTACCGATGGCGAAAGCGCGCAGAACCAGGGGTGCTGACATGCGCCCGAGCTTTCTGACATTTCGTGCGTCGCCCTAGCGGCGATCGCGTGCGCGGAACTCGTTAGCCACTGGGCCAACGAAGCAACGTGCCAAGACCGCGAATCCCGCCTCCCATGCTACAACTCCAGCCGCATCTCGCGGTGGCTCGCCACTTCGACGAGCTCTATCGTGCGGACGGCGAACCTCGGCCCGAATACACCGCGCTTGCAGCGACGCTCGCACGCCTCGGGCGCGACGAGATCCTCGATCGCATCCAAGCGATCGATACGACGCTGTTGCAACGCGGCGTGACGTTCACGGTCTACGCCGACAGCGCGGGCACGGAGCGGGTCTTTCCGTTCGATGTCATCCCGCGCATCTTACGCAACGACGAGTGGTCGCGAATCCAGCGTGGCATCGCGCAACGAGTCCGCGCGATCAATGCGTTCGTGCACGACGTCTATCACGCCGAACGCATCCTGCGCGAGAAGCGTATCCCGCGCGAACTCGTCTATTCATCCAAGCATTATAATCGCGAAATGATCGACGTCGACGTCGCGCACGACATCTACATCCACGTGTCGGGTATCGATCTCATCCGCGACGAACGCGGCGAATTTCTCGTGCTCGAAGATAACTGTCGCACGCCGTCGGGGATCTCGTACGTGCTGGAAAATCGCGACGTGCTCAAACGCGGTTTCCCCGACCTCTTTCGCGACTACGCGGTCTGTCCCGTCGACGATTACCCGAGTCGCCTGCTCGATGTCTTACGCTACGTCGCGCCGCGCGGCGATGCGACGCCGATGGTCGTCGTGCTCACACCCGGCATCTACAACTCGGCGTATTTCGAACATTCGTTACTCGCTCGCCGCATGGGCGTGGAACTCGTCGAAGGCCGTGACTTGCTCGTGGTCGAGAACGTCGTGTTCCTCAAGACGACGCGCGGACTCGAACGCGTCGACGTCATCTACCGTCGCACCGACGACGACTATCTCGATCCGCTTTATTTCCTCCCCGATTCGTCGCTCGGCGTGCCCGGACTCATGAACGCATATCGCGCCGGTAACGTCACGCTCGCGAACGCCATCGGCACGGGCGTCGGCGATGATAAATCGGTCTACCGTTACGTGCCGGAGATGATCCGATTCTATCTCGACGAGGAACCGCTGCTCGAGAACGTTCCGACCTTCGATTGCAACGACGAAACGCAACGTCGGCACGTGCTCGCCAATCTCGATAAGCTCGTCGTGAAGAATACGAATGCCTCCGGTGGCTACGGAATGCTCATGGGGCCGTTCGCTTCGCGCATGGAGCGCGAATCGTTCGCCGTGATGATCGAGGCCAAACCGCGCGATTTCATCGCTCAACCCGTCATCGAACTTTCCTCGTCGCCAACGCTCGTCGATGGCGAGATGCACGCTCGCCGCGTCGATCTCCGACCCTTCGCGCTGTACGGTCGCGAGGTCGACGTGCCGCCCGCGGCACTCACGCGCGTGGCGCTACGCGAAGGATCGCTCGTCGTGAACTCATCGCAGGGCGGCGGTAGCAAAGATACGTGGGTCTTGCAGGGCGACGACGCGTGCTGAGTCGCGTCGCGGATTCCGTCTTCTGGCTCGGGCGCAACGTCGAACGTGCGGAGACCGTGGCTCGCGTGCTCGACGTGAACTACACCCGCGCGATGGATTTCTACGCGCGACAGAGCGGTCGTTTCGAAGGCCTCTGGCGTTCGGTGATGCGCTGCGCGGGTTTCGTCGACGAACCGCAGTTCGGCCCCGCGAAGAAGATCGCATCGGAGTGCTTCGAGTATTGCGCCTTCGACCGCGACAACGCGAGTTCGATTCTCTCGAGCGTGCGTGTCGCGCGTGGGAACGCGCTCGGCATCCGCGCCGAACTGACGACGGAAATTTGGGAAGTCGTCAACGTGCTCTACCTCTACGTCGAGAGTACGGATCTACGCGCGGTCTTACGCGAGGGTCCGACGACGTTCTTACGACGCGTGCGCGACACGATGCAGGCGTTCGCCGGTATCAGCGACGCGACGCTCACGCACGGCGACGTCTGGAATTTCTTGCAGGTCGGCCGCTTTCTCGAACGCGCGTACATGACGGCACGTATCGTCGACGCACTCGACGTGGAAGACGAACCGTGGCACGAATCGCAACGCCTGCTCGAAATGTGTTGTGCGAGCGTGCCGTTCGCTCAGGCCTCGCATCGCACGCCCGAAGCGCGCGACGCGATCGGCTTCATGGTGCTCGCGGCTGATTTTCCGCGCAGCCTTCGCTTTTGCGTGCGCGAAGTCGATTCGGCGATGCATCGCATCTCCCGCGCTCCCAAGGGCACGTTTGGAAATGCAGCCGAACGACGACTCGGTCGTCTCTGCGCGTTGCTCGACTACACGCCGGTCGATGAAATTTTCGCGGGCGGCGTGCACGCGTTCGCGAGTTCGCTCGTGCGCGAACTCGAACTCCTGGGCTCCGAAATCGAGGAAGCGTACTTTCCGCGTCTCCCGATCATCGCGGCGCTAGAGGCATAGGAGCAACGGTGGAATATACGATCGAGCATACGACGACCTATCGCTATCCCAAGCACGTCGCAGAGAGCCACACGGTCGTCCATCTCCAACCGCGCAGCGACCAACAACAGTACTGCACGCGCTTCGTCCTCGATCTCGCACCGCGCGTGAATTACCACAATTACACCGATCGCTACGGCAACGATGTGCAGCACTTCGCGATCCTGCCGTCACATGCGAAACTTACGATCGCGACGCACTCGAGCGTCGTAACGCTCGCCGATCGCGAACCGCACGCGCCGATCGATGCCACGCGTGTCGATCTGCTCGCCGATCCCCGGCTCGAACGCCAATACGATTTCTCGCACGAAAGCGCGTTCGTTCAATTCGGGCCCGAGCTCACCCGTATTCGCACCGAGCTCGGGCCGGCGGGCGATGCGATCGGGGCGTGGTGTAGTCATGTCATGCACTATCTTCACGACGCGTTCTCGTACGACGCGACGGCGACGACGGTACAGACCACGGTCGACGAAGCGCTCGCAAAGCGCGCGGGCGTGTGTCAGGATTACGCGCACGTCATGATCGCCGTTCTGCGTTCGGCGGGGATCCCGGCGCGCTATGTAAGTGGGTATATCTTTCGCGGAGAGTCAAAAATATTAGGTGCTGAAGCATCGCATGCATGGTGCGAGGCGTATCTACCGCCCTATGGCTGGGTCGGATTCGATCCGACGAACGACCTCCTCGTCAACGATTATTTCGTGAAGATCGCGCTCGGACGAGACTATCGCGACGTAAGCCCGGTCCGGGGCGTTTACCGCGGGCCGACGTACAGCGAGATGCACGTCAACGTCGCCATGGACGCTATCGCTACGGTACAATAGCGCTTGCATTTCGTCTCCGAGGTTTTTTGCATACACCTATCGGCGGATATGCTCTCGTGAAAATATGCGGTACGTTGTTGGGAGAGCTACCGTGTTTGAAAGAAGATCCGTCATGCGACCGTTGACCGCTCTTGCGACCGTCATCGCGATCCTCGTCTTCTTCATCGCCTACATTTTTGTCGGCCAACCCTCGCTTCACATCACCGCGTGGGTCGTCGTCATTGCCGTGGCGACGTTCTTCGCTGCCGGCGGTGGAGTTGCGGGACTCAAGAAGGCGGTCGCGGGAAACATTGCGGGCGCGGTGTGGGTCGGGATCGCACTCGCGATCTGGAACGCCGTAGCGCCCGGTAACATTCTCGCACTCAGCATCATCCTCGCGATCGCGGCTTTCATACTCTGCATCGAAGCATCGGTGCCGGTCCTCGGTTTCATTCCGGCGGCCTTTTTGGGTGCGGGAACGTGGATCGGCGCGAATGGAGCGGGTCCGTTCGCGGTCGGACACCTTATGGTCATCGTGGCGATGATCGTCGGCGGGCTGCTCGGCATCCTCTCACAACAGGCCGCAGATCGCCTCGGGAAAACATCGGCTGAGCGGGTCGAGAAAGCAGCTGTCACCGGTCACTGACACGTCGATTCGGTCCCATAGAAAGCGCGCGGAGTAATTCGCGCGCTTTTTCGCGCCCCCGTGGGTACGTGAGAGGGTGAGTGGGACAACTCGCGAATCGGCAACCCTCGCCCTTAGCAGTGTGTCCTTGAGAGTGCTAATATGAACGACGAGTTCTTCGCGGAGTTCGATGCGTTGTTCGCCGGAATCGCCCGAAAGGCGAAGCCCGGCGGCTTCGAGCCCAACGCCGATATGTACCTCAGCGCCGATGGCCGATCGTTGCTCGTCAACGTCGAGATCGCAGGTGCGGACCCAACCGAGCTGCGCGTGATGGTGGAGGAGCGACGGCTCTTCATCATCGGCCGACGTATCGATCGCGAACGTGCGGCGCGCGGGTCCGTTCTGATGAAAGAAATCGCCTATGGCGACTTCATCAAGCGCTTTCATCTGCCGATGGCCGTCGCATATGACGATGCCGCGGCGTCCTACCGCGACGGTATTCTCACGATCCGGCTCCTCGTTTCCGAAGAAGCCGCGCGCCCCGCGCGACGTACCGAAATCCGCATGACCGTAAAAAGGATCCCCGCCTGATGGCACGTGCAAAGACGATCATCGTCCCCGCTGCGAAAAAAATCGACGTCTTGGGCATATTGCCGCTCCAGGATGCCGTGCTCTTCCCCAATACCGTCATTCCGCTCGCGGTCGTCAAGAAACCCGGCATCGCACTCGTCGAAGAAGCGCTTCGTGACGGTCGCTCGATCGGACTCGTCGCGCTCAAGGACAAGGATACGGAAGACCCCGGCCCCGACGACGTGCGTCGCGTCGGAACGATCGGCACGATCCAACGCATGATCAAGGTCCCCGACGGTACGATTCGCTGCATCGTCGGCGGACTGAGCGTCTTCTCGATCGACAACTTCACGCAGTCGTCACCGTATCTTGCGGGCACGTATACGGAGCTTCCCGACATCACGAAAGAGTCGGGCGAACTCGTCGCGATGCACCGCAATCTCGCGTCGCTCTTCTCCAAGCTCATCGGCTATCTACCGCAAGCGCCGCGCGAGATGGAGATGGAAGTCAACAACATCACGGATCCCAACTTGCTGACGTACTTCGTCGCGAGTTCGATGCGCCTCGATACGGCGGATCGCCAGATGTTGCTCGAAGAGCGCCACACGGAAAAGCGCATGCGCAAGCTCACCATGCTGCTCACAAAAGAACTCGAAGTCGTCGAACTCGGGCACAAGATTCAGTCCGATATCCAGCGCGAGATGGAAAAGAATCAGCGCGAGTTCTACCTGCGCCAACAGCTACGCGCGATTCAGGAAGAGCTCGGTGAGACCGATCCCCAACAGGCCGAGACGAACGATCTTCGCATCAAGCTCGAAGAAGCGGGTCTGCCCGAAGATGCGAAAAAAGCGGCCGACCGCGAGCTCGATCGCCTAGCAAAAGTTCCCCAGGCGAGTCCCGAATACTCGGTGATTCGTACGTATCTCGATTGGATCGTGCAATTACCGTGGAATAAGGAAACCTCGGATGCGATCGACATTCCGAAAGCGCGAGCGGTCCTCGACGAGGATCACTACGACCTCGAAAAAGTCAAGGACCGTATCGTCGAATATCTCGCGGTCGGGAAACTCAAAAAGAAACTCACCGGTCCGATCCTCTGTTTCGTGGGGCCGCCGGGGGTCGGTAAGACATCGCTCGGGCAATCGATCGCGCGTGCGATGGGCCGTAAGTTCGTGCGCATCTCCGTCGGAGGCGTACGCGACGAAGCCGAGATCCGCGGCCACCGCCGCACGTACATCGGCGCGATGCCCGGCACGATCGTGCGCGCGTTGCGGGATGCGGGCACGAAGAATCCCGTCATGATGATCGACGAGATCGACAAGGTCGGCGGCGATTATCGAGGCGATCCGCAATCCGCCCTTCTGGAAGTACTCGATCCGGCGCAGAACAATTCGTTCCGCGACCATTACCTCGACTTGCCTTTCGATCTCTCGCAAGTGCTCTTCGTCTGTACGGCAAACGATCTTTCGACGATCAGCGGCCCGTTGCGAGATCGTATGGAGATCATTCAGCTCTCGGGCTATACCGAATTCGAAAAGCTGCAGATCGCCAAGCGCTATCTGATCAAGAAGCAGCGCGAAGCCAACGGCTTACGCGAGACGCAAGTGCAGATTAACGATGCCGCACTCAAAACGGTGATCAACGACTATACGCGCGAAGCGGGCGTGCGCAATCTCGAACGTGAGGTCGGCACGATCTTCCGTAAGATCGCGCGTAAGATCGCGGAAGAACCGCGCTACAAGGGCCGCGTGAAGAGCGAGAACGTTGCCGATTATCTGCAACGCCCGCGTTACTTTAACGAAGTCAAGAAACGCACGGCATCGATCGGCGTCACGACGGGCCTCGCGTGGACGCCCGTCGGCGGCGACATCATGTTCATCGAGAGCTCGGTCATGCCGGGTACGGGAAAACTCGTCCTCACGGGCCAGCTCGGTGACGTGATGAAAGAATCCGCGCAGGCGGCCGTCTCGTTCTTGCGATCGCGTAGCGCCGAGCTGGGCTTACAAGACGATTACTTCAACAAGCACGACGTCCATATCCACGTCCCCGCGGGCGCGACACCGAAGGATGGCCCTTCGGCCGGCATCGCGCTCGCGACGTCGATCGCATCGCTACTCACGGGCACGAAAGTCGATTCGAATCTCGCGATGACGGGCGAAATCACGCTCACGGGGCAAGTGCTCCCGATCGGCGGGCTCAAGGAGAAAGTGCTCGGCGCGAAACGCGCCGGCATCAACAAGATCGTGTTGCCGAAACGAAACGAGAGCGATCTCGACGACGTGCCGAAAGAGGTACGCGATACGATGACGTTCGTTCCGGTCGAAGAGATCAGCGAAGTCTTCGAACAGGCCTTCGGCAAACGCATCATCACGCCGGTCTTCCTTGGGGAGCCGCATCGTGGTGACGCAGGCGTCGTCGTTCCGATGCGACGCTCGAAGCGGCCGGCGGCAACGCCGCCTGTTGCGGCCTCGGCATCCGACCGCAAGCGCGCGATCACGCGGCGTACGGCGGTCCAAACGCGCAAGCGCTAGGGGCGCAGATCCGAGCGCCGCAACTGCGGGGCGCGGGGCGGGATTAGGGAAATGTGATCTCGCCCGCCCTCCCTGCGGCTCGGCCGCGCGCTTCCACATTTGCCGTCATCTCCGCGCTCGTCGCCGTCTACATCCTTTGGGGGTCGACCGCGCCGGCAATCAAAATCGCCGTCGCGACGATTCCGCCGTGGTGGATGGCGGCGCTTCGGTTTTTCTTTGCGGGTTCGATCCTTTGGGTGTGGGCGCGGTCGCGTGGTGTTGCGATGCCCGCTCGCGCCGAATGGGGGGCGGCCGCGTTGACGGGCATCATCTTGCTCGTCGTGGGCAACGGCGTTTTTTCGTGGGCGCTCCAGTATCTGCCAAGCGGGATCGGCGCACTTTTTTTTGCGATCTCTCCGCTCTTCATGGCGATCTTTGCATTTGCGATGTACGGCGAACGGCTCGCACCGCTCGCAATCGTCGGCGTTTGCCTCGGGCTCGTTGGGATGGTGTATTTGTACTCGCCCTCGGGCGCGCAGCATTTGCCCACGTTCGCAACGATCCTCGGCGTGACGTCGTCGATCGCGTGGGCCTTCGGCTCGATCTTGCAGCGGCGATCACGCGCGAGCGACGTCGTGCAGATGAGCGCGATGCAGATGCTCTGTGCGTCGGGAGTGCTCGTCGTGATGGCAGTCGTCGGCGGAGAGCATCTCACCGTTGCAGCTTTCACGCCACACGCGATCGGCGCGCTCGCCTACCTCGTAATTTTCGGGAGCGTCGTCGGCTTCAGCGCGTTCCTCTGGTTGCTCAATAACGTGCCGACGACGCTCGCCTCGACGTATTCCTACGTCAATCCGATCGTCTCACTCGCGATCGGCATCGGGCTCTTGCACGAGGCGTTCTCATGGCGACTCGGCGTCGGCGCGGCCGTGATCGTCGCTGGAGTCGCAGTGATGATGATGGCGCCGCGCCCTCGCCCGGCACCCACACCAAGATTGCGGGAGACGGCGCTTCCGGAAACGGCGTAGGGGTCGAGAACGTTTACGTGATCGAGGCGTTTCGCGCCTCAGAAGGACGTTTCGTGAAACGCTCGCCTCTGTTGCTGTCGCTCGCGATGGCACTCATCATCGCTACCGCCACGCTCGCCCCGATCCGCGGCGCGACGGAGTTACCGGAACGCACGACGACCACGGCCGATCAAAAGCAAGTGAACGTGACGATCTACAACGCCGACCTCGCACTCGTTCACGATCGGCGGCGGATCGGACTCGTGCAAGGCACGAGTCACATCGCATGGCGCGATGTGAGCGGTGCGCTCCAACCGCCGACGGCGATCCTCGAAGATCTCACGACGCCGGGCGCGGTTCGCGTGGACGAGCAAAATTTTGATTTCGATCTGCTCCGGCCGCAGACCGTGCTCGACAAGTTCGTCGGTCGCGACGTAACGGTCGTCCATGAAAAGCCTGCGCCAGGAACGCCCGCGCGTGAGACCGCCCGGCTGCTGGCAACCAATGACGGCGTGATACTCAAATACGCGGATCGTATCGAAACGGGACTTTACGAAAGTCACATCGTCTTTCCATCACTCCCGAACGACCTGCGCGATCGGCCGACACTCACGCTCGAGTTGCGGAGCGATACGACGGCCACGCACGAGCTCGATCTCGCCTATCTCACGGGCGGTCTCGGCTGGGCTGCGGATTACGTCGGCACGGTCGCAGCCGACGACACGCACGTCGATCTGCGCGGCCTGGTCACCCTCACGAACACGACGGGGACGACGTTTCCGAATGCTCATCTCCAACTCGTTGCGGGGAATGTTGGCGCACCACCGCCCGCATATGCGTCGCTAAAAACGATCGGCCGCGTCGCCGCGCTGGACGCTCCGGCTCCGCAAGTCGCCGAACAAAATTTCTTCGAGTATCACCTCTACACGCTCTCGCAACCGACGACGATTGCGAACGCTCAGACCAAACAAGTCGCGCTGCTCTCCGCGCATCGCGTCCCGATGCGCAAGACGCTCGAAGTACGTGGGTCGAGTTTTTACTACTCGACTCCGAGCGCCGATCTCGGCACGAAAATAAAAGTTGGCGTGTACGTCACGTTTGCAAACAAAGGTGGCGATCTCGGCATTCCCTTACCCGGTGGCATCGTACGGCTCTATAAGAACGATACGAACGGGACGTCGCAGTATCTCGGCGCCGACCGGATCGACCACACCGCGAAAAACGAAGACGTGCGGCTGCACGTCGGCGACGCATTCGACGTGACGGCGAGCAAGAAGCAGATGTCGTTCGAGACGCCCGCACGGTGTACGTATCGCAGCAGCTACGAGGTGCGGATCGCCAATGCGAAAGCGGAACCGCAAGACGTCCTCGTCGTCGAACCGATTCCCGGCGTTTGGACGATCGAAGACGAATCACTCCCGCATACGAAGACGTCCAGTGCGACCGCGACCTGGATCGTCCACGTTCCCGCAAACGGCAACGTGACGCTCAAATACACGGCGCAGGCGCGGCTCTGTTCCTAACGATGCGGTGGAAATCGCGACAAGGCGTGCGGGATCGTTGAGGACGCAAACGATCGTAAGATCTCGAATCACGCGGTCGATGGTAAGACCGTCCTCACCCGGTCAGCGCGGTCGAACGAGATCGTCGATGATTGCCTCGAGGTGTCGCAACCGATTGCATGTCTTCGCAACCGTGCAGAGCGGCAAGTAGCGCAGCATCGCAGAGTCGTCCATTCCCCAAGCCACATGGGGCTCCGGGTTGAGCCAAATCACGCGGCGCGCGCGCTGTGCGATCTGCGCGACGAGGTCGATGCGTGGGTCGGCGTAGTTCGTGCGCCCGTCGCCGAGGATAACGACCGTCGTCTTGCGGTCGACCGCGTCGCGGAAGCCGTCCGTAAAATCGGCGAAAGCGCGGCCGTAATCCGACGATCTCATGCCGACGGCTTGCATGACCGCCGTAAACGCGTCGTCGATCGATTCGCGGCGCACGACCGCCGTGACTTCGACGAGAGGTCCCGAAAATGCGAACGAGCGCACCTGGGCGATCTCGTCGCCGAGCGCGTGCACGAAAAGTAAGAGAAACTGCGCGAGTGCAGCGACGCTCCCGCTTACGTCGCAGAGAACGACGAGCTTCGGCCGTTCGATCTTACGCGTGCGCATGATCGTCTCGACGAGCACACCGTCGTGTGCGACGTTCGCGCGGATCGTACGGCGCACGTCGAGCGCGCCGCGGCGGTTGCGGCGCATGCGGGCGTGTCGCGTCGCCAAACGCTTCGCCATCGCGCGCACGAGCTCGCGCATGCGTTCTCGATCGCGCGGCTCGATATTCGCGAGCCGCGCGTCGCGCAAGAACGCGTCGCGTTCGGTCGCGCGTAGGTTCGCGCCCCTCGCGAGTCGACGCTCGACGATGTCGCGGGCGAGTTCGCGCACCGCACGTTCGCGTTCTTCGAGGAATTCGGCGGCGCGTTGTTGCTGCCGATGACCCGAAGAGCGAAGCCGCCCTATGGCGTTACCCAGTGCGGGGAGGTCGAGCCGATCGAGGAGTCGCTGCGTGAAGAGCGAGGTCTGCGTGAAGAGTCGAATCGCGTTCACGTCGGCAGCGGCAGCCGCCGCGTGGAGGTCGCGCACGAGTGCGGCGCGGTCGTCTGCGAGCAAGACGCGCGCGAGTGCGGAATCGGCGGTCGCGACCGCGATCTCGGGCGAATCGAAATCGTCCCACGCCGCTGCGTCGCCGTCGACCGCGACGGCGAACGGCGCGTCCGCACCGCCGAAGTAGCGTGCGAAGGCGAGATCGAACCGTTCGCGTTCGGCGTCGCTACGCGCGAGAATCATGCGTAGGCTCGCGTGCACGGTCGTGCGATCCGCGTAGCCCGTCGCATCGAGCGCCGCGAAGACGTCGAGAGCGTCGCCCGGGACGACGCCGAGTCCAGTCCCGCGCGCCATGCGCAAGAAGCCGAGGATCGGCTCGCGCACGACGCCTAGTTGCGCCCGGTCTCGCGCACGAGCGTCTCGATCTGGCGCGCCGTTGCTTCGATATCGCTCTCGTATTTTAGCAAGACGTTTAGCGTTTCGCGTGCGGCGATCGCGTCGAGCTCGCCCGGATGGAGCAAAAGGATCGTCTTCGCCCAATCGATCGTCTCGCTGATCGACGGCGATTTGCGAAGTTCGAGCGTGCGCAACCGTTGCACGAACGCGACCAGATGCGCGCGCAAGTTCGCATCGAGACCGGGCACGCGTGCGTCGAGGATCCGCTCTTCGCGCTCGCGACTGGGAAAACCGATGTGGAGGTGGAGGCAACGGCGTTTGAGCGCGTCACCGAGATCGCGCGTGTCGTTGGATGTGAGGATCACGAGCGGCGCGACGGTCGCGGCGATCGTGCCGAGTTCGGGAATCGTCACCTGAAAGTCGGAGAGTAATTCGAGAAGAAACGCCTCGAACTCCTGATCCGATTTATCGATCTCATCGATCAGTAAGACCGCGCCGTTGGGTTCTTGCAACGCGCGCAAGAGCGGCCGCGCCGCGAGAAATTCCGGTGCGAAGAATACGTCTTCGGTCGCATGGAGGCGCGCCATCGCTTCGCCGAGCGTGCTCGCATCTTTGAGCTCTTCGCCTAGCCGATCGCGCAAGATCTGCGTATACAGCAGTTGCTTGCCGTACTTCCATTCATACAGTGCCTTTGCTTCATCGAGTCCGTCATAACACTGTAGGCGCACGAGCGGCAGGCCGAGAAACGTTGCGGCGGCTTTTGCGAGTTCGGTCTTGCCGACGCCCGCCGGGCCTTCGACGAGAATCGGCTTGCGGAGTTTGAGTGCGAGGAAGATGGCCGTCGCGATCGGGCGATCGGTCACGTAGCCCGCAGCGTTTAAGCCGTCGGTGACGGAATCGATGGAATCGATGCGTAGCTCGTTCACGCGACGACGACGATGCCGCTACCGGCTTCCACACGTCCGATCACGGCGCCGAGCGCATCGGGTTCGTGTAACGCTGAAAGCAAGGCATCGAGTTCGTCTGGACCCACGGCGATCAGCAACCCGCCGCTGGTTTGCGCGTCGCTAAAGAGCAGCTGGAGATCTTCGGGAACGTCCGCTTCGAAGGTCGTGAAGGCGGCGTGTTCGCGCGCGTTGGCACGCGAGCCACCGGGCGAGATACCGACGGCGAACATCTCGCGCGCGAGCGCATAGACGGGTACCTGCCCGGCCGAGATGCGAAAGCGAACGCCGCTCGCACGCGCCATTTCGTTGCCGTGACCGAGCAGACCGTAGCCCGTCACGTCCGTTGCGGCGTGCACGCCCGCCGCGATCATCGCCGTTGCGGCCGCGGCATTGAGTGTCGTCATCCAGCGGATCGCATCTTCGATCTGCGTGACGTCGACGGCGCCTTTTTTCAGTGCCGAACCAAGGATGCCCGTGCCGAGCGGTTTCGTGAGCACGAGTATGTCGCCGACGCGCGCGCCGGCATTGGTGATGATGCGATCGGGATGAATCGTGCCGGTGACGGCCATACCGTATTTGGGCTCGTCGTCTTTGACGGTATGGCCGCCAAGAATCGAGACGCCCGCGGCGCGCGCAACCTCGGCACCGCCCGCAAGGATGCGTGCGAGTATTTCTGGGCCGAGCTCTTCCATCGGATAGGTCGCGATGTTGAGTGCCGTGATCGGCGTGCCGCCCATCGCGTAGATATCGGAGAGGGCGTTCGTCGCGGCGATGCGGCCGAAATCGTACGGATCGTCGACGATGGGCGTGAAAAAGTCGACCGTCTGCACGAGCGCGAGATCGTCGCTAAGGCGAAAGACGCCCGCATCGTCGCTCGTGCCGAAGCCGAGCAACATGCGGGGGTCCGTCGATTGGGGCAGGTCGCGCAACACGTGCGCGAGATCGGCGGAGCCGACTTTGCTCGCTCAACCACCGCCCGACGTGATCGCCGTCAGACGGATCTTTTCACCGGGGGGCACTATCGCTTCTCGGATTTCGAAACGTGAGAGTTATACGACATCGAAGCCACCAACACGTCGCCTGGATCGCGCAGTTCCACCTCGACCGCAAACTCTGTGTTCCCGCGTCGCGGATCGAGCCTCGGGCGCGTTCGGCAAAGTGCATCGATACGCCCATCCGCGCTTCGATCGTCGCGAAGACCACGAATCACACGGCCCTTACCGCTTCGCGCTAGCGGTACCCGTGTGGTACGATCGACCGCAGTATGGCGAAGCAATTGCTCTTCATCCCCGGGCCCGTCGCGTGCGCACCGGCCGTGCTCGAAGCGATGGCGCGGCCCATGATCGATCATCGCGGCCCCGAATTCGCGGCGCTGCTCGAACGGATCGCCGCGGGCATGAAACCGATCTTCGGCACGTCGAGCGATGTCGTCGTTGCGGGGAGCTCGGGAACCGGTGGCCTCGAAGCCGCCGTCGCCAATATGTTCTCACCGGGCCAAAAGGTGCTATCGTGCCCGGTCGGCGTCTTCGGCAAGCGCCTCGCGACGATCGCTGCGCTCTACGGACTCGATGTCGAGTTTATCGAAACGCCGCTCGGTTCTGCGACCGATCCCGCCGCGCTCGCCACGCGCCTCGCGGCCGATACGAAGCACGAGATCGCGGGCATCATGCTCACGCACAACGAGACATCGACGGGCGTGCAAAACGATATGGCGGCACTCGCTGCGGCGATCGGCGATCATCCGGCCACCGTCGTCGTCGATAGCGTCAGCGGTCTCGGCGCATCGGAATTTCTGATGGATGCGTGGGGCTTCGATGTCGTCGTCACCGCATCGCAGAAGGCCCTCGCCGTCCCGCCGGGTATGGCGATGATCGCGGTGAGTGCGCGCGCGTGGGAACGCATGGGCGATGCGAAAGAACCGAAGTTTTATTTCGATCTGCGGAAAGCGCGCGAGTTCGCGGCCCTCGGCCAGACGCCGTGGACGCCGCCCGTCTCCATCGCCTACGCACTCGACGTCGCGATCGAACGTTATCATGCCGAAGGCGCCGCGAACGTCTATGCGCGTCACGCGCGCTATTCGGCCGCGATCCATGCCTTCGCGGAAGCGTCGTGCGTGCGCGTCTTTTCGCAACCGGGAGCACACTCGGTAACGGTGACTTCGATGCACGTTCCCGCGGGGCTCGAAGCAGGAAAGATTCGCACGACGCTCCGCGACGAGCACGACATCATTTTCGGCGGCGGTCAGGCCGAACTCAAAGGCAAGATCGTTCGCATGGGCACGATGGGCGATCTCTCGAACGACGATATGCTCCGTGGCTTCGATGCTTTCGAAACCGTGCTCCGCGCGCAGGGCCACGCGATCGAAGCGGGTTGCGGCAGTGCCGCCGCGCGCGCGACGCTCGAAGGTGCGGTCCTCGCGGGAACCCGCTGATCTTCTCGCGCTAGACGCGGTGGCGGGTGAAGAGTTCGGTAGCGAAAGGTTTGACGAACGGCGGCAGCGCGACGCGGAGCGCTGCGTCGATCTTCCGGTTCGGGGCTTGCAGAAAGGCGATGGCGCGCGATTGATGGAGATCGTCGCGCAGCGTCGGTGTGAGCGGGAAAAAAAGCGCGGCAAAAACGATCGCCCAGCTTAGGACCAGCGCCTTTGCGCAGCCGACCACCGCGCCGAAGAGCGCGTTGACCGTGCTGATGATCGGGAGTTTCGCAATCGTCGCGAGCGCCATCCCGAGCGCGTAGACGATCGCGTACGCGGCTGCCGCATAGAGTAAGAGTCCCGTGATGTGCGCGCTGGCACCGCCCATGTGCGTGCGATCGTTGATCCACACGTCCCACGTGCCGCGGTACGCGAAGCCCGCAGCGATTGCGAAGGCGAGCGCGACCGCGCCCGCGAGTTCGCGCACGAAACCGCGCTTGAAGCCCGAAAGCGTGCCCAGGAGTAAGATGAGGGCGAGCGCGAGATCGGGCCACGCAAATCCGTTCACGACCGAATCGTCGCCCCGCAACGTTCGCGCAACCGTTCGAGAATCGCTGCGACTTCGGCGTCGGCATCGGCATCGGTGAGTGTCGCATCGTGGCGCCCGAAGACGACGCGAACGGCGATGCTCTTGCGGCCATCTGCAATCTGCGATCCGCGGTATTCATCGAAGACCATGACGTCGACGATCGTGCTCTCGGGCGTATCGCGAATCACGTGTTCGATCTCTTTCGCGGGCATCTCGGGTCCGACGACGAGCGCGAGATCGCGCCCGACGGCCGGGAATTTCGACATCACGCGATACGTCGGCACGCGATACGTGGGCAGATCGGAAAAACGCATCCACCCCGCATAGACGCGAGCGTCGAGATCGAAGGCCGCGAGCAAACGCGGATCGAGCGCGCCGACCGTCGCGGCGTCGTCGCCGTCGATCACGAGCGACGCGGTCTTGCCGGGATGCCATCCCGCAAGCGTCGTCGTGACCGTCTCCGGCGCACGACCGCAGAGTACGCGCAAGAGCGCCTCGGACTCGCCTTTGAATTGCAAGAAGCCCGTATCGCGCCACGGCGGATCCTCGCCGCGCGGTAACGCGAGAAGCCACGCGACGCCGGAGGTCTCGTTCGGTTCGGGCGCATCGGCGAAAACGCGACCGATCTCGAAGGCGCGATAGGCCCCGTCGCCGCGATACTTCGCTGCTAAAACAATGAGGGCGGGTACGAGCGAGAAGCGCAGGAAGCGCTGGTCCTCCGAAAGCGGATTGCCAATCTCGAGCACGTCACCCTGCAGCGAGACGTTCGCGCGCGCGTAGGCCTGCGCGATCGTCGCGGGTTGGAGTGAGAGCGAGATCGCCTCGCGATAACCGATCGCGGCAAGTGCGTGTGCGACGCGTCGTTCGTCGCGATACGCTTGGCTCGGAACGGCATGATCGAAGACGGGCGGCATGACGGCCTCGATGCGATCGTAGCCGACGATGCGCGCGATCTCTTCGATCACGTCTTCGGCGATGCGAATATCGCCCCGCCAAAAGGGCGCGACGACCGCAAGCGATGTGGAATGCGACGCGCCATGCACGTTAAAGCCCAGATGACCGAGGGCGGTCGTGGCTTCGGCTGCCGTAACGCTCATCCCGAGTAGGGCTTCGATCCGGTCGAGCGTGACCGCGATTGGCGCAGGTTGCGCGAGTGGTGCGCCGACGGCGAAAGGCGCGTGCGCCGTGGCGCCGAGCGACTCCAAGAGAAACGTGGTTCGCGCGGCGGCCCAATCGGCGAGGCCGGGCGGGAGCCCCTTTTCGTGGCGCGTCGCAGCTTCGGTCCGCAGGCCGAGGGCGACGCTCATGCGGCGTACGCGAGGGCCCGAGAAGGTCGCGGCTTCCACGAGAATCTCCGTCGTCGCCGACGTGATCTCGCTCGTGGCACCGCCCTTGAGGCCCGCGATGCCCTGCGGCTCGGCGGCATCCGCGATCACGAGGAATCGTGCGTCGAGCGTGCGATCCGCTTCATCGAGCGTGCGCATCGTCTCGCCCGCGCGCGCGTCGCGCGCGACGAGCGTCCCGCCCGCGATACGTGCGGCATCGTAGAAATGGAGCGGTTGCGCGGTTTCGAACATCACGAAGTTCGAAACGTCGACGAGACTGTTGATCGGTCGTTGGCCCGCGAGCGCGAGTCGGACGCGCATCCAAAACGGTGCGGGCGCGACGGTCACGTTGGAAAAGCGTTGACCGACGAAGCGCGTACAATCGGCACTCTCGATCGAGACGGTGATGGCGTGCGTATCGCTCGCCGTCGTCGACGCCGCGACGGCGAGCGCGGGTTCGACGATCGCGACTCCGAGCGATGCCGCGAGCTCGCGCGCGAGGCCGACGATCGACATCGTGTCGACGCGGTTCGCCGTAATCTCGACATCGAGCACGTCGTCGTTGAGGCGGAACATCTCGATGAAATCCGCCCCGATCGGGAGGGTCGTCTCGAGTTGCATGATGCCGTCTTCGAACCACGCGCCTTCGAGGCCGAGCTCTTCGGCGGAACACAACATGCCTTCCGATGCGATGCCGCGCATCTTGCGCGGCCCGATCGTGAGGCCGACGAGTTCCGCGCCGATGATCGCGACGGGCACGACCTGACCTGCAGCGACGTTCGTGGCCGCAGTCGCGATCGTGAGCGCTCGGTCGGTTCCGATATCGACGGTGCAGACTTGCAGACGATCGGCATCCGGATGTTTCTCGACACGCGTCAATCTTCCGATGCGCACGCCCGAGAGGTTGGGGCGACGCACGATATCGTCGACGGGAAAGCCGAGCGTCGCGAGACGTGCCGCGATGTCATCGGTCGAGAGATCGATTGTGAGATAGTCGCGTAGCCACGCGATCGGTAACTTCATGTTTACGCCAATTCCGCGAGAACGCGTGGATCGTTTTCAAAAAGCACGCGAATATCGTCGATGCCGTGACGCACCATCGCGATACGCTCGGGGCCGACGCCAAACGCCCAGCCCGTAACGATGTGCGGGTCGTAGCCGGCTTCGCGTAAGACGTCTGGATGCACCATGCCGGACCCGCCGATCTCGATCCATCCCGAACCGCTACACGTCTTGCATCCGGTTCCGTGACAACCGGGGCACGTCGTGTCGACTTCGGCACTCGGTTCCGTGAACGGAAAATACGACGGACGGAAACGCACGGCTTGTTGCGGTCCGAAGAGATCGCGGAAGAGGCCGGTGAGGACGCCCTTGAGATGGCCGAGATGGATACCCGGTGCGACGAGGAGGCCTTCGATCTGATGGAACACGGGCGAGTGCCGCGCATCGATCGCATCGCGGCGATACGCCTTCCCCGGCACGACGATCGCGATCGGTGGCGGGTAGGCTTGCATCGTGCGTACCTGCATCGGCGATGTGTGCGTGCGCATCAAGAGTCCCGGTCGTAGGTAAAACGAATCGAGGCCTTCGCGCGCGGGATGGTCGGGTGGAATGTTGAGCGCGTCGAAATTAAAATATTCGGTTTCGATTTCGTTGCCGATTACCACGGCGAATCCGCGACGCTCGAAATACGAACACGTATCTTCGATCGCGCGGCGGACCGGATGGAGCGATCCCATCGCGCGCGTGGTGCCGGGGAACGTGACGTCGACATACCGTTCGAGTTCGGCGTCGAGCGCGCGGAAGGCGAGCGCGCTTACCGCCGTATCGACGAGCGCTTCGAGACCTGCGACGGCAGCGTTGATGATCTTGCCCGCTTCCGGACGTTCGATCGGTGGTAACGTGCCGATCGAACGACGCACGAGCGTGATCTCGCCGGTCCGACCGAGGAATCGCACGCGCACGTCTTCGAGCGCGCTCGCATCGGTCGCGAGGGCGAGCGCTTCGGTCAAGCGATCGGTTAAGTTCAGTAGTTGTTCGTTGAGTGCTGAGATGGGAGACGCTCCGTCGTGCGCGGATAAAAAAAGCAACGCACGGCAGTTTCGGCCGTGCGTTGCAGAGTTCTTTTTTCGTAAAGTTCTAGCGGTGGTCGCTAGCCGGCTGGAGACTGATTTACTTGACGATACATCAGATAAGCGTAAATGGATCCGGTATTCGCGAACAATTTCCAGAAGCGGTCGTGAGTGCGCATCAGTCGGCGTGTACCCTTCTCAAGTTTGTTAGTCGCGGCGTGGCCGCCTAGAACCTTAGCGAGTATAGCATGGGCCCCGAGTCCCGCCAAGACTTGACAACGACGCTAGCGTTAAAGCTTTAGACCTCAAAAATCATACGCTACATCTGTTGCGAAAATGCGTAGAGTATGATACCGCCGGCGATCGATGCGTTCAAACTTTCACCACGTCCCGGTTGCGGAATCGTCACGCCGGCATCGTACCGGGGAAGCCATCCGGAGACACCGTGTCGCTCGTTACCGATTGCGAGGAGCGCTCGCTTCGGGAACGTGAAATCTGGGAGTGCGATGCCGTCATGAGTGGCCGCGACGATCGTATAGCGATGGGTCGCGGCAAGCTCGATGAGTTCGCTCGCATCGACCGTCGCGATCGACATGCGGAAAATCGCGCCCATCGTCGCACGTACGACCTTCGGATTATGTGGCTCGACGGCTTCGCGCGCGAAGACGGCATGGCGAATCCCGAAGATTTCCGCCGATCGAAGGAGCGTTCCGGCGTTGCCCGGATCGGCCACGCCCGCGAGGACGATCGCAGGCTCGCCCGTCGCGAGGAGGTCCTGGAGCGATGCCAATTCGAGTGGGAAGACGGCGACGATCCCGGGTGGCGTCTCCACATCGGAGAGTCGTGCCATGCTGCGTTCGTCGACGACGAAGAGCCGTTGCTCCCCGAGCAGCGTCGTTCGGTCTCCCAGCGCCCCGAGGCCGCGCTCCGTGACGTAGACGGCGCGTGGCTCGTGGCCCGAGGCGATCGCCTCGTCGAACATCGTCGCGCCTTCGACGGCGAAGAGTCCCTGGTCGCGCCGACCGGATTTCGTTCGTAACGCACGGACATCTTCGAGCATGGGAGCGTGGCGACCGAGTGGTGTTCCGTACATTCGACGCGTCGTTCGCCGTCACGGGCCGCGCGCTTTCACGGAGGGGAGTGCCGATAGGGCCGGGGATGAAGTCGACGTGAACGCTCGTACGCTCGAAATCGCCTTCCTCGTCGTCATCGCGCTTCTCGTCCTCGTCGGTGGTGAAGCGCTCTTGATCACGATCTCCCACTCCCACGGGCTCGCGGTCTCCGTCCTCGGCGTGTTGGCGATCGTCATCGTCTATGCATTCCGGCGTAATTTTCGCGCCGGCGGGCCGCAGATTCGTCTCAACGCCGCGCGGGACGGGGCGTTTCTCGCTGCGATCCTTTGCGCCATAGCCTTCGTCGTCTTTCCTGCGAAATGGTCGCTCGGTGCGACGAAATTCGCCCTCGAAGCCGGCATTATCGTCGAAATGCTCGGGCGGCTCGCACCGAGCCGTTCCTAGCGAAAGGATCCAATGAAGACCCACGCATCGGAACGCATCTACACGGGGCGCGTCGTCAATCTCCGCGTCGACGAGATCGATGCCGTCCGCAGCGGGACGCATCGCAAAATCGAAGTCGTCGAGCATCCCGGCGGCGTCGCCGTTATCGCGCGACCCTCGCCGTCGGAGATCGTTCTCGTCCGGCAGCACCGGCATGCCGTCGATCGCGACCTATGGGAAGTCCCCGCGGGCATGATCGAGCGCGGCGAACCACCGATCGAAACCGCTCGGCGCGAGCTCATCGAAGAGACCGGCTACCGGGCGGCGAGTCTGCGCTTTCTCTGGAGTCTCTATCCGACGCCGGGCTTTTGCGAGGAGCGGATCCACCTCTTCGTGGCCGAAGGGCTCTCGCCGGGTCCCGCCGCGCCGGAAGAAGATGAGGAATTCGAGATCAAAATCTGGCGCGTAGAAGACGCGTGGGACCTCGTCGAGCGCGACGAATTACGCGATGCAAAGACCCAGATCGCACTCGCTTGGGCACGCACCAATCTCGTTGAGGCGAGTCCGGGATGATTCTTAGCGCCGTCGACGTCGTCGAACTGCAGTACTTTCTCATGGATGGCGCGCGGCGATACGTCGCGACGTCGGGCACGGTGGATGCGGTCGCCGACGATTTGCTCGCGAGCGCGGCCGCGCTCGATTACGCGCTCCTGCTCTCATCGGAACACGGCAACGAGACACTCGACGACGATTTACCCGTGGCGGCGTCGATCCGGTCGACGATGGAACGCGCCGCGCTCGCGGCGCTCGATCTCATCGAAGAATTGCTCGCGGGACCGCCGGACGCACTGCGCGATTTTCATGCGCGGCACGGTACGCGTGAGGGAATCTTTGCCACGATTGCGGCGCTCCGCACGAGGGGAGTCATTGCGAGTGACGCGGTTGCTTTTCGCTGTCTTACCGTCGCGAGCGACGTCCTTGCCCGCCGTTAGCACCGAGGCAGAATAAAAAAACGAGGCGTCGTTCGACAGCCTCGTTCTTCGCTATTGGGGCGGTGGGACTAGGTTCCGACGCGCTCCGTCGTCTTTTTGAGGGAGAGTCGATCGATCATTTCAGCCGATGGGATTTTGACGTTCTTAGCTAGTTTGAGCCACGTCATCGTTTTGATGGTCCAGTACGTGGGATCGAACTCGAACCAACGCATACCATGCTTCGCCGAGAACGGGAATGCGTGATGATTGTTGTGCCAGCCTTCGCCAAACGTGAGAACCGCAACCCACCAGTTGTTGGTCGAGCGATCGCCGGTTTTGAAGGTTTGATAACCAACCTCGTGCGAGGCGCTGTTCACGAGCCACGTGCAGTGGTACGTGAAGACGAGCCGCGCGAAGACGCCCCAGATGACGAACGGCATGCCGCCGATGGCGAAGAGAATTGCGGCGAGCACGAACTGAAAGACGACGTTGTACTTCTCGATGAAGCGGTACACCGGGTCTTTGTAGAGATCGGCTGCCCAGCGCGGACGCGCTTCGGGCGCGACGCGAGCTTCATTCGTGCGAAAGAGCCATTCCCAATGGGACCACGGCATGCCCTTGTTGGAATCGTGCGGGTCGCCGGGGGCATCGGTGTGGGCGTGATGCGCGCGATGTTGCGCGACCCACTCGATCGGGCCACCCTGGAGCGCGAGGACGCCGACGATGGCGAGCGCGTACTCGAGGGGCTTCGGAACGGTGAGGCTGCGATGCGTCAGCAAACGATGGTACGCGAGCGTAATGCCCATGCCCGTCATGATGTAGAGCCCGACACCGACGGCCACGGCGGTCCATGAAAAGAACTGCGGAAGAAAGACACCGAGCGCGCCGATATGGATGATCAGAAGCGCGATGCCGACCGGATAATCGCGTTTAACGACGCGTTTTTGAGCGAGAAGGTCTCGGGCGGGAGAAGCCAACGTGCGGTCCCTTCGGATGGTATGCTTACGAACCAAGTATCGGCACGATAGTCTCACGTTCCACGTACTGGTCCATGCTTTGAACGTCGGACGCCGGAAAAAGTCTCGTGCTCGACGGAACATGCGAAATTCTTCGTGGGTGTCAGCCTCGGTTTTTCGGCCGAAGCGTCGCGGGCCTTACGAGGCGACCGAGGTCGCTGCGTGATGGGCGTCGAGTTGGGCCTTCGCCATTTTGAGCAGCGCGTCGAAGGCGGCGCGGTCGCTTACGGCGAGTTCGGCCAGGGCCTTGCGATTGAGCATCACGCCGCCGAGCTTGAGACCGTTAATGAGACGCGAGTACGACAGTCCCTCGCGTCGGGCGGCCGCGTTGATGCGGCTGATCCAGAGGGAGCGGAAGTCGCGCTTGCGCACGCGACGGTCGCGGAACGCGTAGCTCAGCGAGTGGAGCAGCGCTTCGTTTGCAACGCGGTAGTTGCGGCTCCGTGCCGCGCGGAAGCCCTTGACGAGCTTCATCACCTTGCGGCGATGTTTGGCCTTTTGGATGCCTCGTTTGATGCGTGCCATTGACTATACGACTCCTACAGCAGATACGGGATCTGCGGCGCGAAACGCTTGAGATCTCCGGCGAACACGGGCTGGTCTTTGCGGAAATTCCGCTTGCGCTTACGCGTCTTCTTGCTCAGGATGTGACCGCAACCGCTGAACTGATGACGGTGGCTGACCTTGCCGGTCGAGCTGACCTTCACACGTTTGGCGGTGCCGCGGTGCGTCTTGATCTTAGGCATTTGAGGCGACTCCTTCGGGTTCACGAGGCTCTGGGTCGGGCGGCGTGGCCGCCTGCGGGGCGGGGGCGGGCTCGTTCGTCGTGGACGCGTGATCCTCGGCGACCGGCTCGGCCGGGATTTCGTGTGCGGTGTGATCGGCCTCGGCATCATCGTCATCATCGTGCTCCGCATCGAGGCCGTGTTTGGCATCGAGGGCGGCATTGGCAGCGATGGTGGCGGCTGCGTCGTCGAGGTGGAGATTGGTGTATTTCGGCGGGCCGCTGGGCACGGGGCGGGGCGCGAGGATCATGAACATGTTCTTGCCCTCGAGCTTCGCATCGCGCTCGACGATCGCGATCGGTGTCATGTCGACGGCCATACGATCGAGGAGGCGCTTGCCGAAGCTCGTGTAGGTGATCTCACGGCCGCGGAACATGATCGTGACTTTGACTTTTCCGCCGTCGAGGAGGAGGCGTTCGGCCATGCGGGCCTTCGTCTCGTAATCGTGCGTCTCGATCTTGGGTCGGAGCTTCACTTCTTTGAGCTCCCAATTCTTTTGTTTCTTCCGGGCGTCTTTGTCTTTCTTCGATTGCTCGTACTTGAGGCGTCCGTAATCGCTGATCCGGCACACGGGCGGGACGGCCGTCGGTGAGACCTCGATGAGATCGAGGCCTTTCTGGCGGGCGAGCGCGAGTGCGTTTTCCGTCGGCATCACCCCAAGCTGCTCGCCTTCATCATCGATGACGCGGACTTGGCGGATGCGGATCTGATCGTTAATGCGCAGCGGTCGTGCTATGTGAAGCTCTCCTACGAGGGTAAAAAAAAGTGGCGATGCCCATAGCATCCCACAAAAGGCCCGAACCTACCGTCGGCTCGGAATCTGTGCGACCGGATAGCCCGAGGGCATCCGGTGAGGTGTCGACTGGTTCGATCCAGTCGCCCCTGCTTCGGCTATCGCATGGTACCAGGAAGGGTAGCGCATCGTCAATGCGGCGTCGCTGAAGCACCTAGAGGGTGACATTTTGCTGACCTGTCGTTTCAGCGCGACCGGTAACCCCTAGCGCCTGCCGATGCTCGTCGCTTCCACCATCTGCATGCGGCCGTTGGGCGTGAGGTAGACGTGTCGCGTCGCGTAATCGAGAAAGACGGTAAAGAGCTTGAGGATATCTGCACCGATGAGCCCATCTTCGTTATCGAATCCCAGGGCGTTTGGCGAGAGCGCTTCGACGCCGATTGCGTCGCCGAAGGTCCACGTGCCGAGCTCGACACGTTTGGCGGCAACCGAACGAAACGAGAGCGATCCGCCGACGCCGCTTCCATAGCGGACGCGACCGTCGCCCGAAACCGACGTCGCATCGGGATGCGCGCGCGCGAATCGTTGGAAAAGAACGTACGAAAACGCCGCGCCCGTATCGAGAATGAAATCGTCACCCGTCGCTTCGCCGATCGTCGCGCGTACGACGGGCGTTCCCGAATTGAGCCGAACGTTGAGCGGTATCGTGGCTGCAGGCGGAACGAACACCCCGGGTCGTTCGGCATCGACCGTCCCATGCGCGTAATCGATCTTTATTCCGCAGGACGCGAGAAAATCGAAACCGAGGAGTCCGACGACGCGCGTTCCGTGGGCTTCGTTCGACGCGAGCGGGACCGTTCGAAAAACGACATCGTGCATCGCCAGCGGCCCGATGGCGACGGTCGGAACGATGACTCGGCCCGTGACGAACGAGCCCGCGACCGTCTGCGAGGCGCGGCCGTGAACGACGAGCCCGAGATCGCGCACGACCGATTGGTCGAGCGTGAGCGCAGCGGCACCCGTGTCGAGGAGAAAATCGAGTCCGCGCCCCATGATGTCGAGGCGGATATAAATGCGATTATTTTGAATCCGTGCCGGAAGACGAACGGACTCAACGCCCACCGGGAACTCGACGAGCGTGCGACGGTCGCGCGGAACATCGAGCGCGGCATCGCCGACGTCGCTTGAAACGTCGTCCCGCACGAGTCGATAATCGTAAGCGTTTTCGGCGCGTTCATCACCACCGTAATAATGCCACGGCCGGACGTGACCGCGCGGATCGGAACGGAAATCGTCATACGTCGTGTGCGTCGTGCGGCCGGCGATCGTGCGTTCGTTGCGTACGAGATAACTCGTGCGCGCGTCGTAGAATGAGTGCGTGACGTGACCGCTCGTGTACGCTGTAGTGACGACCCACGCATCCAATGGTTCGCGCGTACGGGCGACGCTCTGCGTCGCGATGCGTTCGGTCTGCGAGGGTTCGGGGCGATCGAGAATCGTCTCGCCGTTTTCGTTTTGGCGCCAATGGACGCCGTGCGACGTACCGTGCGCGGTGCGGAAGGGGCCGAGTGCCGTCGAACTCGCAACGTCGGTTCCGTGGCGCAACGTATCGAGCGTTCCATCGAGGCCGGCGACGCGTATTTGCCAAACTTCGCGCTCGTTCTCGGGCTTGCGATCGAAGCCGGTCGCAACGCGCGAACGCGCGAGCAGGTCGTCCGGCGTCGGGACCTCTTGCGCGGAGGCCGCGGTGCGCGACATCGCGGCGGCGAGGACGCACGCCGCGGTCGCAATCGCGAACCTCACGTCGCGGAAGCGAGCTCGGTCGGAAGTGCCAGATGTGGTCGCGGATCGAAACGCGGCTTTCCGTTCATGGACGCGCGCAACGTCGCGAGGAGTTCGAGCGCCTTGGCCATTTGCGGATCGAAACCCGCGCGATCGTCGTGTGGCGCGATATCGATATCGTAATCGGGATCGGTGCCGTAGTTTTCGACCTTCCAGCCCACATCGGTAAACCAGAACGAAAACTCGGGTTGCGTCGTGATCGTGCCGTCGACGAGCCGGTGGTACGGGTTGATACCGACGACGCCGCCCCACGTGCGCTTGCCAACGAGCGGCCCGAGTCCGTACATTTTGAAGACATGACTGAAAATATCCCCATCGCTACCCGCGAATTGATTCGTGAGCGCGACGATCGGTCCGCCGACGCTTTCCGGTGGATAGGGCATCGGCGGCCCGTAGCGCGAGACGTCGTACCCGACGCGTTTGCGCGCGAGCTTTTCGATGAGCAACGGCGAGACGTGGCCGCCGCGGTTGTAGCGGACGTCCACGACGAGCCCATCGCGATTGAACTCCGAGAGATAACCGCGATGAAATTCGGAGAAGCCCCACGGGCCCATGTCGGGGATATGGAGGTAACCGACGCGACCTTCGGTTTGCTTGTGAACGAATGCGCGATTCGCATCGACCCACGCGCGGTAGCGCAGCATGCGTTCGTCGCGCAGCGCGTGCACGACGACGCGGCGCCGCTCGCCTTTCTTCGGCACGATCGTGAGTGCGACGTCGCGATCGGCGGTGTTGACGAGCAACTCGTCGGGTGTGATGTTGCGATCGAGGGGTCGACCGCCGATCGCAACGATCGTATCGCCTTCCACGATCGCGAGCCCGGGCTCGGCGAGGGGTGAATCGATGTCGCGATTCCACGAATCGCCGCGATAGATCTTCTCGATCCGGTAACCGTTCGCGCCTTCATCGAAAGCGAAATCGGCGCCGAGAAAGCCGCGACGATATTGATTGGGATGCCGATGATCGCCGCCGATCTCGTAGGCGTGCGACGTGCCGAGTTCGCCGAGCATCTCCCAGAGAATATCGGAGAGATCGGTCCGCGTTCGCGCGAGCGGCACGAGCTTCGCGTAACGTGCGCGCACGAGATCCCAATCGATGCCCGACATCGCGACGTCCCAAAACTGTTCGCGCTGCATGCGCCACGCCTCGTGGTACATCTGCGTCCATTCCAGGAGGGGCTCGACGAGCACGCTCGCGCGCGAAAGATCGAGCCAGCCGGTGCGGCGGGTCGTTTCGTTCCCGGGCTTCACATCGTCTTGGCCGTCCTCAGGAAGATCGCCGAGCGCGTCGATCGCGCGTACGCGCTCGCGCGACGTGTACACGAGCGTGCGATGGTCGGCGGCCAGACGCATATCGCCGACCTCGGTCGCGAGCGTCGCGACGCGTTGCTGGTCGAAGTCGTATGCGAGCAACGTGCCCATCTCGTCGTCGTCGTTCCACGACGCGCCCTCGGGTTTGATGCCGCGAAGCGGAAATTGCGTGAAGAGTACGCGGCCGCGCGCGGCGACGAGATCTTCGTATTTTCCCTCGTCGACGGGGAAGCCGAGAATCCGACCCGCGATACCGTCGAAATCGATCTCGATCCTCGGCGGTTTACCGTCTTTCTTGCGATCGTCGCCGCCGTCGTCATCTTCTTTGCGATCTTTGTGCACGGGCGATGGCTTGGGAACGAACGGACTGGGGACGTCGGCACGAAGCGTCACGAGAAACGGTCGCGATGCCTGCGGAAAACTCAAGTCGAATTGCAACGCGTCGTAGACCGGATTGAAGTCGCGCGTCGAGATGAAATAGAGATACTTGCCTTCGGGATCCCATGCGGGCGCGCGATCGACGCGCATGAGCGGCGTCACGTCGTGCACCGCGCCGGATTTCACTTTTGCGATACGTAAGATCGCCGTATCGGGATTCGCCACGGCCGCCGTATCCGGTGCGACGGCGCACGAATACGCGAGCCAACGTCCGTCGGGTGAAAACGCGAGATCGTGCATCTGCGACGCGGGGCTCGTATCGATCGTGCGCGCGCGACCATCTCCGAGATCGACGAGGATGAGTTCGTGTCGGTGATTGGCGATCGCGACGACATCGGCGGTGGGCGAAACGGCGAGCTCCACCACACGCCCGATATCGGCGGAGACCACGGAGAGCGGTGCGCCCTCGCTCGCCGCATCGCGAACCTCGAGTCGTTCGGCGCCGTTTTCATCGCTCACACAGACGAAGCGCTTGCCATCGTGAAGCCACTCGGCTGCGCGATAACGCGCGGCGCTCCCGATGCCATGTGACGAGACCGCATCTTCCCAGAGTGCCATCGTGAAGGGACGGCCGCGCGAGACGAGGGCGAGCGCCGTGCCATCGGGGCTCGGGGCGAAGTGTTCGAGGCCGTCGTCGATCTCGACGAAGCGGCGACTCAGTTGCGGCACGGATGACGGCGTATCGATTGCGGGCCGCACGATCGCATCGGTCGCGGGATCGAGAAGCGCGATCGTCGCGCCGACCGTGTAGGCGATCGTCGTCCCGTCCGTCGAGGGAAAGCGGACGAAGTATTCGGTCTCGTGCGTGTGACGGCGCAGGTCGCCGCCATCGGGTCGCACGCTATAGATGTTGCCGACGCCTTCGTGATCGGAGAGGAACGCGACGCGATCGCCGACCCACATCGGCCACACGGGATTTCCCGGCAGGGTGATGAGACGCGTAAAGTGGCCCGTGTTCTCGGCATCGATCCAGAGGTCGCCCGCCGTGCCGCCCCGATAGCGTTTCCAGCGTGCGGGATCGGCGTTATTGCGGCCGATCACGAAGCGGCCGTCCGCGTGGCGCGCGAAGGCGGTCGCGTGTCCGAGTTGGAGCGGTCGTGCGGCGCCGCCGGAGATGGCGACGGCGAACGCGTGCGTCTCGCGCGCAAACGGCGAACCGGCATCCGAGCAGAAAAAAACCTCGGTGCCGTCGGGCGACCAACCTACGACGCTACATGCGTCGCTGCCGAGGAACGTCATGCGCCTCGCGATGCCGCCTCCTGCGGGCATGACGTAGACTTCGGGGTTGCCTTCTTCGCGCGCGACGAAGGCGAGCTGCGAGCCGTCGGGGGAGAGGCGGGGGAGGGTAACCTCGCCGGAACTCGTCGTTAGGCGCCGCGCGACGCCGCCGCTACGAGCGACGGACCAGAGATCGTCTTCGCAGACGAAAACAAGCGTCTCGCCGTGCACGGTAGCGAAACGCTGATATCCGGGCTGATTCATTGAGAGAGAGTTGGCGAGGGCGGCGCATTTGTCCCGGGGCGGCGGAAGATGGTGTCGAAGATCAACCGACGTGTCCGGCTTTCGCGATCATTTCCTCGATAAGTATTTTGCATACCGTCGCAAGTACGTCGATTCCGTGACGGAACGCGCGCCCAATCGGCGCGAGTGGGCCGTCGTTTCCGAGATCGCACGGTTGGGTTTCATGATCTTCGGCAACGTGCTCTGCGCGTTGATCTTTTGGGCGCTGACGATCGCCGCGTTCGGTCGCGGTGGGATCGGATTGCTCTCGCTCACGATCCTCGTCTGCGCGCTCTTGCCGACGATCTTCGCCGCGCTCGCCACGCGCGGCATCGTCACGGCGATACGCGAACGGGCTCGCGCATGACCGATGTCGACGCACAGATCGCCGCGCAATTTGAAGCGAGGAATCCACGCGGGCTCGCACGCGCGATCTCGCGCGCGGAATCGGGCAAAGGCGCCGCGCTGATGCATCGCTTCTTTCCACGGACCGGGCACGCGATGACGATCGGGCTCACGGGACCGCCGGGCGTCGGGAAATCGACGCTATGTTCGGCGCTGGTCGCGATCGTGCGCGCGGCGGGGAAGACGGTCGGCGTCGTCTCGGTCGATCCGAGCTCGCCGTTCTCGCACGGTGCGATCTTGGGCGATCGCATCCGGCTCACCGAGCACTTCACCGATGCCGACGTCTTCATCCGGTCGATGGCCAGTCGGGGCCATCTCGGCGGGCTCGCGGGCGCGACGGGCGATGCGGTCGCCTTCATGGACGCCTTCGGCAAAGACGTCGTGATCGTCGAGACCGTCGGCGTCGGACAATCCGAGATCGAGATCGCCGAACTCGCCGATACGACGCTCGTTGCGATGCAGCCCGGCAGTGGCGATTCCGTGCAACTCCTCAAAGCGGGCATCCTCGAAGTCGCGGATATTTTTGTGGTAAACAAAGCCGACCATCCGATGGCGCTGCAATTGCAGCGCGAGATTCGTGGGATGATGGAGATGTTGAATTTTTCGGGTTGGGTACCCGAACTCGTCGCGACGCGCGCGCGCGAAGGCATCGGCACGGCCGAACTCTGGGCCGCGATCGAACGCCACGACGCCTATCTGCGCGCGAGCGGCAATCTCGTCGCCAAGCGCAAGGGCGCCTTCGCTCACCGCGTCCGCGCGCTCGTGATGGGCGATCTCGAGCGCCGCGTCGACGCACAGATTGCAGCGCTCGTGGGCGCGGCGGTCGACGGGACGACCGATCCCTACGCGGTTGCAGCCTCGCTCGTCGCACGGGTCGAACACGCGCTTCCAACGGTAGCGGAGCCCGAGCGCGCGGCGATGCGCTCGAGCGTCAAGGGTTTATGAAACGATCGTTTCACTTATAATTTTCAAATCGTGACGCGCGAAGCGAAACCGGGGCATCTCCGTGTGGCGTCACAAGCTGCATGACCGTAGCGCCCGAACGCATGGACCTTCCCTACACCCCCGCCGTCGCAGCGCAGACGGACCATCTCTACGCGAGTATCGCGAAGACGGTCACGCGCGCCGAGTGGGAACTTTACGCGCCGTACGTCGCGCGGATCCAAACGCTCAAGCGCGAGCGCAACGCCGTGGTCCTCGCGCATCATTACCAGACCCAAGAAATCTATCGTTGCGTCGCCGACATCGTCGGCGATTCACTCGCGCTCGCCCAGGCAGCTGCAGCGACCGATGCCGATACGATCGTCATGTGTGGCGTGCATTTCATGGCCGAGACCGCGAAGTTGTTGAGCCCGACGAAGACGGTACTCTTACCCGATCTCGCAGCAGGTTGTTCCCTTGCGGAATCGATCACGGCAGCCGACGTACGCGCGCTTCGCGCGCAACATCCGGGCGCGCCGGTCGTCACGTATGTCAATACATCGGCCGCGGTCAAAGCGGAATCCGACGTGTGCTGCACGTCGGCCAATGCCGTGGCGGTCGTCGAATCGCTCGGCGTGCCCAAAGTGATTTTCATACCCGACGAATACCTCGCCGCGTACGTTGCAACGAAAACGAAAGTCGAAATCGTGACGTGGAAAGGCCATTGCGAAGTCCACGAAAAGTTCACCGCGGTTGAGATTCGCGAGTTGCGCGACGCGCACGCGGGTATCGCCGTGCTCGCACATCCCGAGTGCCCACCCGACGTCTGTGCCGAAGCCGATTTTGTGGGCTCGACCACGGCGATGCTCGATTACATCAAAGCCGCGAAACCCGCGCGCGTCGCGATGATTACGGAGTGCTCGATGGCGGGAAATCTCGTCGACGCCTTTCCGGAAATCGAATTCATGCAACCCTGTAATCTCTGCCCGCACATGCGGCGGATCACGTTGCCCAAGATCATGCGAGCGCTCGAAACGATGTCGCCGCAGATCGATATCGACGTCGCGATCGCCGGGCCCGCGCGCCGTGCGGTCGAACGCATGACGTTGGTCCGTCGCGACGAGGCGACCGCGGCATGATGGTACGCGAACGAACCTTCGATGCGATCGTCGTTGGCGGTGGGCTCGCGGGCATGATGACCGCACTCGAAATCGCGCGCGTCGCCGCGGGGACGCCGCCCCGTCGCGTGGCGCTGGTTTCATACGGAACGCTCGGTGAATCGACGTCGTCCGCGTGGGCACAGGGCGGAATTGCCGCGGCTGTCGGTGACGACGATTCGCCCTTGTTGCACGAGGAAGATACGGTCGCCGCAGGCGCTGGACTCGTCGAGCGCCGGGTCGCCGCACGGCTCGCCGCCGATGCTCCCGGTGCGATCGATCGCGTCGCAAAGCTCGGCGTGCGCTTCGATCTCGATGCGTCGGCACGCTATGCCCTCGGTCGCGAAGCCGCACACTCGCGTCGACGCATTCTCAAAGCCGGCGGCGATGCGACGGGAGCAGAACTGGTGCGCGCGCTCGCAGTCGCGGTTCGCGATTGTCCGAACGTCATCGCCTTCGAGGGTGCGCGAGCGCTGGAAGTCATCGCTGCGAGCGGACGCGCCTGCGGGATCGTCGTCGCGGATCGCGGCGGCGAAATCGCGACGTTGCACGCGCCCGCGATCGTGATCGCAACCGGCGGGATCGGCGGCCTCTATCGCTACACGACCAACCCGACGTCGTCCCGTGGCGCAGGCATCGCGCTTGCGGCACGCGTCGGTGCGCGGCTCGCCGATCTCGAGTTCGTTCAATTCCATCCGACGGCACTCGACGTGCCGAGCGATCCGTTGCCGCTGGTGACCGAGGCGTTGCGTGGTGAGGGCGCGTGGCTCGTCGACGAGACGGGCGCGCGTTTTATGGACGGTATCGATCCGGCGCTCGAACTCGCGCCGCGCGATGTGGTCGCCCGTGCCGTTTTCGCAACATCGCAGCGGGGCGGTCATGCGTTTCTCGACGCGCGGAACGCCGTCGGTGCGCGCTTTCCCGAACGTTTTCCGACGGTCTTTGCTTCGTGCGCGCGCTTCGGCATCGATCCGCGCACGGCGACGATTCCGGTCGTCGCCGCCGCGCACTACCATATGGGCGGCGTCGCGATCGATCTCGAGGGTCGGACGTCGGTTGCGGGGCTCTACGCGTGTGGTGAGGTCGCCGCGAGCGGCGTCCATGGCGCGAATCGTCTCGCGAGTAACTCGCTACTCGAATCCGTCGTCTATCCCGAGCGGATCGCCCGTGCGATCGTCTTCGACGCGATCCATCCGGCCGCGATCGCAATCGACGCGCACGACTTCGCGTCACGAGACTTCGACGCCGATCTATCTGGCGGCGGCTCTACCCCCGTCGCGATCGATGCGATTCGCGACATCATGTATCGCGACGTCGGTGTGGAGCGCGACGAGACGAGTCTCGCGCGCGCGGTGCGTGCGCTTGCGGAGATCGGCGATGGCGATTCCGATCGCGACGTTCGCGACGCGGCACTCGTGGGCGGATTGATCGCGCATTCCGCGCTACGTCGGCGCGAATCGCGCGGCAGCCACGCGCGTCGCGATTACCCAGCGCTCGCGAGCGTGTCGGGGCAGCGATCGTTTTCGACGCTCGCGGATCTGCCCACGGCGCAACCGGTATGATGACGACAACGCGCGCGCTCGCGCCGCTCCCGCGGGTGATCTACGAGCCCGTCCTACGCGCGGCACTCGCCGAAGACTTCGGTCTCGGTGGCGACATCACGTCGGAAGCGACCATTCCCGCGGGGACGCACGCGCGCGCATCGCTCGTCGCACGCGTGCCGGGAACGCTCGCGGGCCTCGAGATCGCGCTCGCCGCGTTTACGTTGCTCGATCCATCATCGACCTTCGCAAACGAACGTCGCGACGGCGATGAGATCGCCGCAAAAACGACGCTCGCGACGATCGCGTGCGACGCGCGCGCTCTCCTCGGCGCCGAACGTACGGCACTAAACTTTCTCTCACATTTGTGCGGCGTCGCGACGGAGACGGCGCGATACGTCGCGGCGGTGCGCGGAACGCACGCGCGGATCTGCGAGACGCGCAAGACGCTACCCGGGCTGCGTGCGCTCGAGAAATATGCGGTCCGCGCGGGCGGTGGAAGCAATCACCGCTTCCGACTCGATGACGCGATTCTCATCAAGGACAACCACATCGCTCTCGCGGGCGGTATTGCCGTCGCACTCGCAGGCTCGCGCGCGCGTGCGGGTCATCTCGTGCGAATCGAAATCGAAGTCGATACGCTCTCGCAACTCGACGAGGTCTTGGCGTGTGGCGGCGCGGATGCGATCTTACTCGATAATTTCGCACTCGATGACGTGCGCGAAGCCGTCCGGCGCACGGACGGGCGCGCGACGCTCGAAGTATCGGGCGGTGTCTCGCTCTCGACGGTTGCGGCGATCGCAGCGACGGGCGTCGACATCATCTCCGTCGGCGCGCTCACGCATAGCGTGACGGCGCTCGATATCGGGCTCGATATTACCCTCGTTTAGCGAGCGCAGCTCGACGTTCGTTCCGGCGCCGGTCCGAGCGGGACCGCGATACGAAATGCCACGCCGAGCGGCGTGCCGAAACGATCGAGGCTCGAAAGATACGTTTGGTGGGTGAGATTCTCGCCGATCAGTGAGAACGACGTTCCCGAATTCGTCGTCGCACGTAACGTCGCGGCAATCAACAGCGCCGCCCCGAGCGGTTGACGTTCGAGGTCGTCTGCGAAGGTTTGCCCCACGTACGACACGTCGAGCGATCCTGCGAGCGCTCCGCGGCCCGCGGCGTCGATGCCGAGATTCGCCGCGCGCTCCGGGACGAAGGCGATGCGTTTCCCCGCGGTCTCGCCCGGAGATGCGATGGTGCGCGCGTATTGTGTCGTTGCCGACGCGCGCAAACGCGCGCACGCGCCGATCGCGTCAGCGAGAGTGAGTGTTTCGCCGTCGGTTTGTGTACGCGCGATGTTACGACGCTGCATGAGTATGGGTGAGACCGTCGCGAAAGCGATCGCGTCGCTGACGCGCGTCTGCACGATATCCAAGGTCGCGCGGCCGCGACCGCGATCGAAGAGCGCATCGAGCCCGGCGCCGTCCGTGCGGCTGCGTTCGGGCACGAGCGCGGGGTTGGGTGCCATGACGACGGCGCCGATGTTAAAACCGCGAACCAATTCGTTAAGATACGGAGCACGAAAGCCGCCGCCGCTTGAAAAGCGCAGTGCGAGCGCCGGCGAGAGATCGTAACGGAGCGCCGCGCGCGGCGAGACGGCGCCTTCATCACGCGAGCGGACGGTGGTCGTTGCGACCAGCGGTGCGGGTGTCGCCGCCGTGACGGTCACGAGCGCGAGATTCTCATAGCGGATCGCATCGGCTCGGACGCCCACGAGTACTTCACCTCGTCTGAATCGCAAGCTGCCCTGCACGCCGATTCCGCGTGTCGTCTCGGCGCCCGAGCCACGAGCTTGCAGCGCGCCCGTCGGCCCTGCCTGTTCGCTGGTGCCGACGACGCGGCGCCCGTCGATCGCAAGCGAAAGATCGAGCGCCAGGTTCGGTCGTGCGGCGAGTCCGAACGCGAAGCCGTTCTCCGTCGTCGGCACGTGCTGCACGTAACGCGGCGTCCCGGGCTTCGCGGGAAAGACATCGGCGAGATTGACGATGGTCGTATCGCGCGCAAACGTAGAAAGTCGCGCGTGAAGCGCACCGATCGATCGAGTTGCGGTCACACCGATCTGTCGGAACGAGCGATCGAAGGCGTAGTTCGGTCGACCTTCGTCTTGCCGATCTGATGCGGCGATTGCTGCTGCGTCGAGGCTGGTTTTCCCGTCGTCGAAGCGCGCACGAAGATGCGTCGCACCGTTCGTGCTTACCGCCATTCGATCGATCGGTGTCGCGAACGCGGGCGGAAGATCGGCGTAGGCGAGTTGCGATTGAACGCCGGAAAACGAGAGGCCGACGGTGCTGCCGATCGGTGTCCGCAATTGCACGCTCGAGTGCCGATCGTCGTTCGTTCCGAAGCCGAGCGCGAGCCGCCCGTCGGATGCGATGCCGGCGCCCGTCCGCGGTGCGAATGTCGCGATGTCGAGCGTTCCACCGATCGCTCCCGAACCGTAGAGCGCGGAACCGGCACCGCGCAAAAGTTCGACGCGTTGAACTTCGTCGCTGGGATAGGCCTGCCAATCGATCTGACCACCGAAGCCGTCTTGGGCGGGCGTTCCATCGACGAGGACGGCACCGCGGTCGTTACCGGCCCCGGAGAACGAGGCCCGCAGTTGGCCATAGTTGGTGAAGGCGCTATTGCTCCGCGTCCGATCGAAGCCCGGGAGTGCGCGAAGAAGTCGATCGACGGAACTGGCCTGCGCGAGCGCGATCGTCGATCGGTCGATCGCCGATGCGGCAAAAGGCACGGCATGCAGGTTCTTCTCGGTGCCGGTCGCGACGGTGACGGAGCCGATCACCGGAAGAACGCGAACGAGCCGGACGACGGTGCGCGGGGCGAAGGGGCCGTGCAACGTGACCGTCTCGTATCCGCGTTTGCTAATTTCGAACATCTCACCGAAAATCGCGGAAACGCTCCTCGAAATGTGAACGTCGTCGATCCGCCGTCCATTTTCGTCGACGACCACGATGGTTTCGGTGGTCGATACAGGCCGGGCCTCGGGGGTCGTTACGGTTCTGGGCGACGGATCCGCGATGACGACGGCGACGTACGAGGACGTTACCGCGAGCGCCGCGGCGAAGACGAAGGCCAAGATGGGCGCGCTCGTTTCTTAGATGAGGTCTCCGCGGAGTGCGGTGACGGCGGCGCTCACGCGGTCGCGGACGCCGAGCTTGCGAAAGAGATGGAGTAGGTGGGTTTTCACCGTCGCGGGTGCGCACGTGAGACGGTCGGCGATCTCTTCGTTCGTATAGCCGTCGGTAAGAAGCCGCAAGATTTCGCGTTCACGCGGGGAGAGATGCGGCACGACGGGCTTCGCAAACGCAGCGGGCGGCGGCGTCGGGTGGAGGAGGATCCGCGAAACCTCGGGATCGAGCCACGTCGCGCCTTCAGCAACGGCGCGAATTGCCTGCGCGAGGCGGTGCTGCGAAGTCGTCGCCATGCAACAGGCGTTCGCGCCCGCGTCGAGCGCGGCGCGCAGACAGTGCTCGTCGACGTCACGCTTGAGCGAGACGATGCCGACGTCGGGACGCTTTGCCTTGGCAAAACGGATGAAATCGATGCCTTCTGCGAGTGGGCGCGCGGAAAGCGGCAAATTAACGAGGATGACATCGAGCCGCTCGATATCGAGCAAGGGCTTCGCGTCACTAGCCGATGAAGCCGAGCCCGCAACGACGAGTTGGTTGTCGTCCTCGATGAGCGCGAGGAGCGCTCCCCGCGAAGTTTCACGATCGGAGACGGCGGCGACCCAAATGACGTCGTGAGAGACGTGAGGTTTGATTTCCCGTTGAATCATAAGGCGATACGCTCTCTGGAGGCCGGGTGGCATTCGTGCATCCAGCCTGCTCTGTTTCATTACGGGACGCCGCGGAACTCCCTTTCATCACCCGGGACCGAGACTAGAGGCAGTTTTCACGTAATCCGAATGGACGACTTTTATCGGAACCGTTCCCAGGATAGCGTAGGGGAACGTTGCGGCCCGTACCTGGTCGGACGTCCCCGAGGAGATACTAATTGAAGCGATTATATATCGGCGTTGCCGCGGTGGGCGCTCTCGCGCTCGGCGTAGTGGGCGTGCTGAGACCTGGTACGGCGCAAGAGAAAATCTCTCTCGCAAGCATGAGCCAGGATAGCGCCCAATGGGTGATGCCCAGTCTTAATTATGCCAATACACGCAACTCGACGTTGAACGAAATCACGACCGAGAACGCGAAAAACCTGAAAGTCGCCTGGACGATGTCGACCGGCGCGACACGCGGCCATGAGGGCCAGCCGCTCGTGGTCGGCGATACGATGTATTTCGAATCGGCGTATCCCAATCACGTCTTTGCCGTCGATCTCAACGACTATCACACGAAGTGGGAGTACACGCCGAAACAAGACCCATTCGCGGTCTCCGTGGCGTGTTGCGACCTTGTCAATCGTGGCGTGGCCTATGGTGATGGCAAGATCATCGTCGACGCACTCGACGGTCAGGTCATCGCGCTCAACGCCGAAAACGGCCACGTCGTGTGGAACGCGAAAAATTCAGATGCGGAAGCCGGCCAAACGCTTACCGCAGCACCGCTCGTGGTGAAGGACAAAGTCATCGTCGGCGTCTCCGGCGGCGAATATGGCGTTCGCGGTTACCTGACCGCCTATAGCCTCAATACCGGCAAAAAATCGTGGCGCGCGTACAGCACGGGCCCCGATAGCGATATTCGCATCGGCGCCGAGTTCACCGGTCCTAAAAATGCCGGTACGAAGACCTGGAAGGCCGACCAATGGAAAGTCGGCGGCGGCACGACGTGGGGATGGTATTCCTACGATCCCGAACTCAATCTGCTCTATTACGGCACGGGCAATCCCGGCACGTGGAATCCTTCGCAACGTCCCGGCGACAATAAGTGGTCGATGACGATTTTCGCGCGTAACCCCGATACGGGTATGGCGAAATGGGCGTTCCAAATGACGCCGCACGACGCGTGGGATTATGACGGCGTCAACGAAATGATTCTCGCCGACATCAACATTCACGGTCAGAAGACGCCGGCGCTCGTGCACTTCGATCGCAACGGCTTCGCCTACGAACTCGATCGGCGCACGGGTAAATTGCTGCTCGCCAAAAAATTCGATCCCGCCGTCAATTGGGCGACGGATATCGATACGACCACGGGCCGCCCCAACGTCGTCGCGGCGAAAACTCCGAAGGCCGGCGTCAACGTCATGGGCATCTGCCCCGCCGCCATGGGATCGAAAGATCAACAACCCGCGTCGTTCGATCCGCAAACCGGCTACTTCATCGTTCCGACCAACCACAATTGCATGGACTACAAGGCCTTTGCCGTGAAATATAAATCCGGCTTCCCGTACGTCGGCGCCATCGTCAAGATGTTCCCCGGCCCGGGCGGCAATCGCGGAGCGGTTATCGCGTGGGATCCGAGCGACGGCAAGATCGTCTGGACGAATCCCGAGAAGTTCCCAGCTTGGAGTGGTACGCTCACTACAGCCGGCGGCGTGTCGTTCTACGGCACGATGGACGGTTTCTTCAAGGGCGTCGATACCAAGACGGGCGCCGAACTTTACAAGTTCAAAGTTCCTTCGGGCATCATCGGTAACCCGATCACGTACACGCACAATGGTAAGCAATACGTGGCCGTGTTCTCCGGCGTCGGCGGCTGGGCCGCACTCGGCCTCGCAGCCGGGCTGACCAACCCTACAGCCGGTCTCGGTGCGGTCAACGCCGCACTCGATCTCGGCAGCTACACGCAACTCGGTGGCGATGTGGTGGTCTTCTCTCTCTAAAAGGGTTCCTGCGAATCGTCGATCCGGTGTCCGCACCGGGTCGGCGATTCATCATTATCCCGCACCTGAAATCTGGGGACTATTCGTGCACAAATTTTTCGCTCGCATCGGTACATTTGTTGGCGCGCTCGTCGCGCTCGGAGTCGTTTCGACCGGCGCGCAAGCGGCGGATCTTCGCGTTTGTGCGGATCCCGATTACATGCCCTATTCGAATAAGGCCGGCGCCGGTTTCGAAAACCAAATCGCCACGTTCGTCGCGAAATCGATGGGCGCCAAACTCGTATACGTGTACTCGTCGACTCGAGGCACCGGTGGCTTCGATCAATTCATACACGAACAGCTCTACGCGAAAAAATGCGATGTCGTGATGGACGTGCCGTACGCGAGCGATAACGTGCTTACGTCGCATACGTATTATATTTCGTCATACGTCTTCGTGTTTCCCAAAGCGAAACACTACGACATCACTTCGATGGATTCGCCGATCTTGAAGAATTTGAAGATCGGCTTCGAAGCGGATACCCCGGCAGAAAACGGGTTGAAGATTCGCACGCTCATCCTCCACGCGGTGCCGTTCGATTCCGCGGACTCGCCATCGGGGTCGCCGACCGAGATGCTCGATGCCGTCGGGTCGAAAGTCGCCGTCGGCGTGACGTGGGAGCCCGCAGTCGGGTATTTTTTGCGCAACCGTCCGCAGCTCTCCGTGGTCGCCGTGCCGAACAGCCGCAGCCAGGGCTCACCCGAACAGTATGCGTTCCCGATGTCGATGGGCGTGCGTCTCGGTGATAACGCGACGATCGCACGACTCAATAAGGTGATCGATGCGCACAAGAGCGAAATCACGGCGATCCTCGCCCGCAACGGAGTACGTTTGATCAAACCCAGCGACTTGGCCTCGAAATAATGCCTCCACCCAATGGAGCGCTTCCTAAAATCGGCGTCGTCGGCGTCGGACGGATGGGGGCGGGTATCGCGCTTCGCTTGCGCGATTGCGGTTACACCATTGCCGCCGTGTACGACGTGTACGCACCCTCTGCAGAAACCGTGTCGAAAGAAACGGGCGCGACGATCTGCACCGAACTCGCAAAGGTCACCGCACACAGCGACATCGTGATCACCGTCGTCACCGACGACAAGGCACAGCGCGCGATCTTCGCCGAATCCGGCGATTCGCTCCTCACGGGCGCCGCGGGAAAGATTTTTGTAAATTGCGCGACCGTTTCACCGGCCGCGCACATCGAGGCGATCGATCGCGCCGAGCACGCCGGGGCGCACGCGGTCGAAGCACTCATGGCGAGTTCGATACCGCAGGCGCGCGAAGGCTCGCTCTATCTCATGATCGGCGGCGACCGTGCGGTCTTCGATCGCCTCGAGCCGATGCTCGCGAAGATGAGCAAATCGCTGCGCTACATCGGACCCAAGGGCTCGGCTGCGCAAGTGAAAGCGCTCGTAAACATGGTCATGAATATCAACACGGCGGGTCTGGCCGAAGGGCTCGGAATCGGCGATGCGCTCGGGCTCGACCTCACGGTGCTTCGCGAAGTCTTTTCGCAGACCGGCGCCAACTCGCGCGTGCTCGAGACCGACGGCCTCGATATGCAGAATCGCGAGCATGACGTATACTTCTCGGGCGCACACGCAGCGAAAGATTCGCACATCGCAATCGATCTCGCAAAAAGCGCCGGACTCGAAGTTCCCGTAGCCGAGGCGAGTGCGGCGCAATTCGATAAGATGGTGCGGCTCGGTATCGGCGAGCTCGATAAATCGGGTGTGGCGGAACTTACGTTCAAGTCACGCGCATTAGCTCACAACTAAAAAATTCATTAGGAGTTTCGTATGTCCAACGCAGCAACCGGATCGAAAGTCGTTCCGCTCATCGGCTCACGCGCGATGGGCCCGCTCGGGGTCGCGCATCTGCCACGTCTTTGGACCAAGTTAACGCTGCATCACGCAGGCCTCCTCCCCGACGGCTACGACCATTCGGGTGCTGGCTTCGACCAGATGACGCTCGACGCACTCGGACTCAAGCGCGATGAAGTCGTTGCGTTTATCAAAGAAAAGAATCCGACGTACATGCAGTTCGAGCAGTACGTGCTCGATCAAAACCACGGGAAGATCGATAAAGAGAAAGTCGCGGCGCATAACGCAGCGGTTCTCGGATACAACCACTCAGACGAGCTCGCAGCGAAAATGCAGGCCGCGACGGGCGCACCCGCTCACACCAAAGACGCCGTCACGCTCAACATGATCGAAGACCTCCACGAACTGTACACCAACATTCACAGCCACTAGAAGGGCGATCTCAATGACGTTCGTAATCCGGCGCGCGGCAGTCACCACGGTGGCTGCGCTCGCACTTCTCATCGGCGCGAGCGCGGTCACCATGCCGCGCGCCGATGCGACGACGAAAAAGACCACGCACGTCGCGATGGCGGGTGGAGCCGTGAGCTACGACGCCGCGCAGGCGACTGCGGGTGCTAAAGCCTACGGCGCAAATTGCGCGTCGTGTCACGGCGAAAAACTCGAGGGCGGTGTCGGGCCCGCGCTTTCGGGCGCGACACTCAATACGCTTGCGAAGAACACGAAGCTCACCGTCGGTGACATGTTCACGTTCATGTCGCAGCAGATGCCGCTCAACGCTCCGGCTTCGCTTCCGAAGGCGCAGTACGCGGCGATCATGGCTTACGTGCTGAAGTTCAACGGCTATCCCGCGAGTTCGAAAGCACTCACCTATGCGGGAGCCACGGATTCGACTGTCGTCATGAGATCGAAGTAGGCGTTTTCCAAACGCATCGCGCAGCGGTCGGTACGCGTTCGTGCGTGCCGACCGTTCGTGCTTGAGGAGGAGCTCCGAAGTGATCGCTACCGAACAACGCGTCGTCCTCGACGACGGCAAAGAAACGGTTCTCCAAAGCTGGGGGACGCACGGTCCAATCGTGCTTTGCGTGCACGGCATCACGAGTTCGCGCCGCTCGTGGACGCGGCTCGCTGAATTTCTCGCACCGTCTCACCGCATTTTCGCATACGACCAGCGTGGGCACGGCGATAGCGCCGACGTTGCGGGGCCGATGTCGCTCGCGCAGAGCGTCCGCGATCTCCAAGCCGTACGTACGCGACTTCCGGGGCCCGTGCACATGCTCGTGGGTCACTCGTGGGGAGGGGCAGTCGCGCTCCTCGGCGGCATCGCTATTCACCCCGAACGCGTGGTTGCGATCGATCCGATGATCCGCGTTCCGGGCGGCACGTTCGATTCGGAATATGTCGACGATCTACGCGCGCTCTTCGCGCTCGCACCCGGCGATCGCGAATCCGCGATCCGAGCGATGTACGACGGCCTCGCGCCAGTCGACGTCGATGCGAAGCTGCACGCGATGACGCACATGTCGATCGCATCGCTCGAGCATCTCGGCACCGAGAACGATGTCGATGGTGGCGCGTGGGATTTACGCGAGCGCATCGCGCGCTATCCGACGCCGCTCCTGGTCTGCGTCGCCGGAATCGAATCGGTGCTCTCCGCAGACGATCAGGCGTTCTTGGCCGAGCGCGGCGGCCCCAACGTGACCGTGCGCGTCTTTCCGAGCGACGGACACAATCTCCATCGCACGGCGTTCGACGAGTTTGCGAACGCTGTGGAGACGTTCGGATAAACGTCGCGCGTCGCGCATGTTCGATCGTGCTCGCGAGCGCGGCGATCTTCGTCGTGGGCTCGACGCTTTCGACACGAGCCGCGAGTAGCGTCGCGGTTGCCGGAAAACGCGCACCTGCATTTCTCCTCGAAGGCCCCGACGGTGGCGACGTGACGTCGCACACGTATGCGGGTCGGCCACTACTCATCAATGTCTTTGCCGCGTGGTGCGGCACGTGTCGCGTCGAAGAGCCTTTGCTCGTACGTGCGTACGGGCGGTATCGCGATCGGGTCGCGTTTCTCGGCGTCGACGAACAGGAAGGCGTCGCGAGAGCGAAGGCTTTCGCACGTGATCTCGCCGTGCCGTATCCAATCGCGCTCGACGCCGGCCAGTTCGCGGCGAGTTACGGCACGACGAAGATTCCGGAAACGATCCTCATCGACGCACGTGGGATCGTGCGCGGCGTGCACCGCGGCATGCTCTCCGAAGCCGACCTCGAGCGCGAACTCCACGCGCTCGTCACTCGAAAGGCAGAATCGTGAACCGTCGCCGTTTTCTGATCTCCGCGGCCGCGACGTGTGGCTACGTCGTCTCCCCGTTCGCGACGCTCGCCGCATCGCTCGTCGGGCGTACGATTACGCAAGCCGATCTCTTCGCCACGCTCCCGAAACCGCAACCCGGCGATTGGTCGCGCGTGATTATGGGCTCGGGTGTGCGTTACGATAAGCAGATGGGCTTCGGCCGCGAACTCGATCCGCACGGCGGCGCCTCGTCACTTTTCGTCGAAACGCAGATCGGTGAAGCGGGTGGGATCGCCTGCAATCCCAACACGCTCAAGAAGACCTATCTTCGCGAGGCGCATTTCGGATCGCTCGTGACCGAAGCGGCGGTGCTCGCGATCGTCGCGCATTCGGGGAATATGCTTACGCGCTGGGCCGACGTGGGCGATGGGCAGACGCAAGCGCCGCATGATGCGAAGATGCGTTTGCTCGACGTCGCGTATCTGTACGACGAACGGCCGATGCGGGTGCGTTCCGTCACCGCGCAGAGCGTCCGCGTCGGTAACGTGCGCCATGCAGCGACGCGCGTCGTCGCTACGTTTCCCGCGGGCGAGCGCTTGCAACGATTGGAGATCGTGCACACGCCGGCGGTGCCGCTCGGCATCGCCGCCTATACCGCGACCGTGCGCGAACTCGACCCCTTCGGTCTCGCACTTCGTAGCTATGGCCGCGGATTTAAGACGGGCATTACCACGCCGCTCGCGCTCTTACGACCGATGACGCAGAGCGGGATCATGACGACGACGGACTGATCGAGCTCGGCTCCGGACGATGCGATCTTCTGCGTCGCGGGGCGTGCGCCGCGTGCGGCGAAATAGGCCGCCAACAGGGGGAACGTACGTGGCAAAAATGATCGAGCGTCCGACACCGGTCGGCGGTGCAGACTTCGCAGCCCAGCGGTCGCGCTACGAGGCCGCCGTCGCGCGCGGTAAGCGCCGAAGCGACTCGGGCTCGGGAGCCATCGATCGCACCCTTTCCGACGTGCCGTTGCAGGCGATTTACGGCCCCGAAGATGTTGCCGAGATGGATCTCGCGCGCGATCTCGCCTATCCGGGTGAGTATCCGTATACGCGCGGAATCCATGCGGGTGGCTATCGCGACCGGATCTGGACGATGCGTCAGTTCGCGGGCTTCGGGAATGCGAAACAGACGAACGAGCGCTATCATTTTCTCCTCGCGCAAGGGCAGGCGGGGCTTTCGGTCGCCTTCGATATGCCGACGCTCATGGGATACGATTCCGATCAGCCGCAGTCACTGGGCGAGGTGGGCAAGTGCGGCGTCGCGATCGACTCGCTGCGCGATATGGAAGCCCTCTTCGAGGGCATCGACCTCGGGAAGATCACGACGTCGATGACGATCAACGGTCCCGCGTGTATCGCGCTCGCGCAATATATCGCGACGGCCGAGGGTAAGGGCATCCCGCGCGCCGCTCTCGGCGGCACGTTGCAGGCCGATATCTTAAAAGAATACATCGCGCAAAAAGAATGGATCTTTCCACCGCGGCCGCACGTGCGAATTATCGTCGACATGATGAAATTCTGCACCGCAGAGATGCCGAAGTGGAATACGATCTCGGTGAGCGGCTATCACATCCGTGAAGCGGGGTCGACTGCAGCACAGGAGCTCGCCTTCACGCTCGCCGACGGGTTCGCGTACGTCGAGGCCGCGATGAAAGCGGGAATGGACGTGGACTCGTTCGCACCGCGGCTCTCGTTTTTCTTTAACTCCCATATCGATTTCTTCGAAGAGATCTGCAAGTTTCGAGCGGCGCGACGCATTTACGCGCGGCGGATGCGCGAACGATACGGAGCGAAAGATCCCAAATCGTGGACGCTGCGCTTTCACACGCAAACGGCGGGATGTAGCGCGACGGCGCAGCAACCGGAAAATAATATCGTGCGCGTCGCCTACGAGGCGCTCGCGGCGGTGCTCGGCGGAACGCAATCGCTGCACACCAATTCCATGGACGAAGTGATGGCGCTTCCGACGGAGAAATCCGTCGAAATCGCACTCCGAACGCAACAGGTGCTCGCCTACGAAACCGGGGTGACGAGCGTCGTCGATCCGCTCGGCGGATCGTACTTCGTCGAGTCGCTCACGAACGAACTCGAACGCCAAGCGGAAACGTATTTCGCCGCAATCGAAGGGTACGGCGGCGTCATCGAAGCGATCGAAGAGGGCTTCTTCCAACACGAGATCGCCGATGCATCGTATCGCTACCAGCGGTCGCTCGAAACGAAAGAGCGCGTGATCGTGGGCGTCAACGCGTTCGCGAGGCCGGCGGAAACCGAAAGCCCCGATCTGCTCAAAATCGGCCGCGAGATCGAAGCGGGGCAAGCTCGATCGGTGCGCGATGTGCGTGCGTCGCGCGACGGGTCGGCGGTTGAGGCCGCGCTCGCAGCGCTCAAGCGCGCGTGCGTGGATGAATCGATCAACGTCATGCCGCCGCTCATCGAAGCGGTCAAGGCGCTCGCGACCGAGGGCGAGATCGTGGCGACGATGGTTTCGGTGTACGGCCGATACGTCGAGCGCGCCGCTTTTTAGCTGACAGGCGCGAATGCGTCGGCGCGTCGCGGCGACCGTCGACGCTCGCTCCAGCTTCACGTCGAGCCCGGTCTCGAAGATCGAGACCGGAACGGCAACCTCGTCGTCGATTCCGGCCCGCGAAGCATTTCCGCACCGGTGCCGATCGCTCCAACGAACTCCTCGCCCGAGGATCGCGTCCGCACGGCGGGATAACCGTTGCTTCGGTCGCGAATCGAAGCGGACGATGCCAACCGAAAGACCGCTCCGCGTAATCGTGGCGAAGGCTGGGCTCGACGGTCACGACCGCGGCGCAAAAGTTATCGCGCGAGCGCTCCGTGATGCGGGCATGGAAGTGATTTATACGGGTCTCTTTCAGTCGCCCGAGCAGATCGTCCAGACCGCCATTCAAGAAGATGTCGATGGGATCGGTCTCTCGATCCTTTCCGGCGCGCACATGACGCTCTTTCCGGCGGTCATCGAGCAGCTCCGCGCGCAGGGGGCCGGGGATATCGTCTTTTTTGGCGGTGGAACGATTCCGGCCGACGACGCGCGCGAGCTCAAAAGCCTCGGCGTGCGCGAGATCTTCACGCCCGGTGCGCCGCTTTCGGAGATCATCACCTTCGTCGAACGCGAGTGCGGCGCGCGACGCGAACTCGTCGGGTAGGTTTGTGAGAGTTCGCACTCGCGTGGCACCGTCTCCGACGGGTGATCCGCACGTCGGCACGGCCTACGTCGCGCTCGTCAACTACTGTTTCGCAAAAAAACATGGCGGCGATTTCATCTTACGCATCGAGGATACCGATCGCGTTCGCAGCACCGCGGCTTCGGAAGACGTCATTTTGCGCGCGTTGCGGTGGCTCGGCCTCGCGTGGGACGAGGGGCCCGATATCGGCGGCGTGCACGGCCCGTATCGCCAGAGCGAACGTCTCGCGATCTATGCCGACCACGCGCGACGTTTGCTCGAGAACGGGCATGCGTTTCGCTGCTTCTGCACGCCCGCCCGTCTCGAGGCGATGCGCGACGAACAACGCCGCGCGAGCCGCCCGCCCGCCTATGATGGCCGTTGCGCGCATCTGGCGCCGGACGAAATCGCCGCGCACCTCACCGGGGGCGAAGCTTCGGTCGTGCGGCTCCGCGTGCCGCTCGAAGGCAGCGTGACGATCGACGACATGCTTCGCGGCCCGATCGTCTTCGAATGGAGTACGGTCGACGCGCAGGTCCTCGTCAAGAGCGACGGGTGGCCGACGTACCATCTCGCCAACGTCGTCGACGATCATCTCATGGAGATCACGCACGTCATGCGTGGTGAAGAATGGATTAGTTCGGCACCGAAGCATCTCTTGCTCTACCGCGCCTTCGGTTGGGAGATGCCGAAGATCGCGCACCTGCCGCTCTTGCGCAACGCGGATAAATCGAAGCTGAGCAAACGCAAGAATCCGACGAGCATTCTCTTTTACGAACGCATGGGCTATCTGCCCGAAGCGCTCGCGAATTTTCTCGGGCTCTTCTCCGTCCCGCCGGTCGACGGCGAAGAGATGATGGATCTCGCAACGATGATCTCGCGCTTCGAGACGGACCACATCGCCCTCGGCGGACCGGTCTTCGACGTCAAGAAACTCGATTGGCTCAACGCGCGGTACATCCGCGAGAAGCTCGACGTCGCGCAACTGATGGAACGCGTCCGCGATTGGGCGCTCAACCCGGCGTATCTCGGCGCGATCGCACCGCTCGCGCATCAACGCATCGAACGGCTCTCCGATCTCGGGCCCTTGCTCGCGTTTTTCTTCGGTGGCCGGATCGCCGTCGACGCGGCGGATTTACGCGCGGGTAAGCTCGACGATACGCAACTGCGCCAATCGTTCGTCATCGCTCTCGCACTTTTCGATGCGGTCCCGGAGTGGAACGCCGTCAATACGCAGGCCGCGATTCGCGCGGTCGGCGAGGCGCTCGGTCTGAAAGTACGCGATGCGATTCGTCCGTTCTATATCGCGATCACCGGCAGCGCGCAATCGGTGCCGCTCTTCGATTCGATGGCGATTCTCGGTCGCGATCTCGTTCGCGAACGGACGCGTGTCGCACTCGACGTACTCGGTGGTGCGACGAAGACCGAGACGGAGGCATGGAAGAATTTGGTGGGGAGCCGGGTATGAGTAAACACGTTCGCGCCGTCGTTCTCGCGGCGGGCAAAGGCACGCGGATGAACAGCGTGCGGCCCAAAGTCTTGCACGAACTCTGCGGCCGACCGATGCTGTGGTTCGTCTTACGCGCGTTGCACGAAGCGGGAGTCGACGACGTTACGGTCGTGACGAATTCCGATGTCGCGCCGCACGTCGAAGCCATCGCGCGATCGGCGGGTCACGCGGCTTCGCGTGCCGTTCTGCAAGAACCGCAACTCGGAACGGGTCATGCCGTGCAGATCGCCCTCGCAAACCTCGAACCGCGCGAAGGCACGCTTCTCGTCCTCAACGGCGATATGCCGCTCATCGAAGTCGAACTCGTACGCTCGGCGATGGCGCGAGCTGGAAACGCGCTCGCACTCGTGACGGCTCGGATGCCGTTGCCGTCGTCGTTCGGTCGCATCGTTCGTCGAGGCGAGCACGTGCAGAAGATCGTCGAAGCGCGCGACGCCGATGAAGACGAACTGCTCATCGACGAGATGAACGCCGGCCTCTATGCGTACGACGAATCGAAGCTCCGCTCGGCGATCGCCGAACTACGCAACGAAAATTCGCAGGGCGAATACTATCTCACCGATACGATCGGAAACTTTCGGGAACGCAGCGAGACGATCGTTCCCGTCGTCGCCGGCAATTATCGTAGCGTTCTCGGCGTCAACGATCGCGTCGAACTCGCCGCGGCATCCGCACTCTTACGCGCGCGTATCTGCGAGCACTATATGCGCGAGGGCGTCACGCTCGTCGATCCGCAATCGACCTATCTCGAGCCCGGACTCGACATCGCAGCCGACGTGACGATTCTGCCCAATACCGCGATCGGCCGCGGCTCGTCGATCGGAGCGCATAGCGAGATCGGACCCAATACGCGTTTGCAGAACGCGCGCGTCGGCGAACACGTCACGATCTGCGACAGCGTCGTCGTCGACAGTGCCATCGGCGATCTCGCAATCGTCGGGCCATTCGCGCACGTGCGCGGCGGCGCCGAAATCGGCACGAACGTGCGCGTCGGTAACTTCGTCGAGATCAAAGCCTCGACGCTGGCTCCGGGCGTCAAGGCGAGTCATCTCGCCTACGTGGGCGATACGACCGTCGGCGATCGCACGAATATCGGCGCGGGCACGATCACGGCAAATTTCAATGGTAAACGAAAAAACCGTACGACGATCGGTAAGGACGTGTCGGTCGGTTCGAACACGACCTTCGTCGCGCCGGTTACGATCGGCGACGGTGCGCTCACGGGAGCGGGTGCGGTCGTCATTCGCGACGTCGCAGCGGGAGAGCGAGTGGTCGGTAATCCTGCGAAATCGCTGCGAAAAGAAACGTCCTAACCGCTTCGAGCGCGTACGAACGCCGAATCGATAGCGCGCCCTCGCAACCGTATCGGAGACCAGCCATCTTTACGAAATTCTCCCGAGTCGCAATCGCCGTCGCGTTTGCCCTCTTGCTCGGCGCGAGTAGCTCGGCCGTACTCGCCCAGACGTCGGGGACGACGAGCGGCATCGATCTCGCAAATCTCGATCGCACGTGTAAGGCGTGTGATGATTTCTATCAATTCGCCAACGGAGGCTGGATCGCGAAGCATCCGATTCCCGCGTCGTATGCGAGCATCGGAAATTTCAACGTGCTCTACGATCGCAATGTCGACGTGTTGCACGGCGTGCTCGAAGATCCGGGCCTCGCGAGTGCGGCGCCGGGAACGAACGAGCGTAAATTGCACGACTTCTATGCGAGTTGCATGGATACGGCGGGTGTCTCTGCCGCGGGTATCACGCCGCTCGCACCGTCGTTCGCGCACATCGCGCGAGCTCGCGATGGCGACACGCTCGCCGCTCCCCTCGCCGAACTCGCGCGCGTCGGCGTCGGTGCGTTCTTCAGTGCGTCGGGTGGTTCCGATCAGCACGATAGTCGCACGACGATCGTGCAGTTGCGCCAGGCCGGGCTCGGCTTGCCCGACCGCGACGATTACCTCAAAGACGATGTGAAGACGGTCGCGCTTCGCGCGGCGTACGTCGATCATCTTACCAAGACGTTCGCACTCCTAGGCGACGCGCCAGACGTTGCTGCAAACGAAGCCTCACGCGTGCTCGCACTCGAAACGTTGCTCGCGACGAAGCAAGTCGGCCGGGTCGAACTCCGCGATCCTGCGGCGACCGATCACAAAATGAGCTTCGCGGATTTGCAGATGCTCGCACCCGGGTTCGATTGGGCCGCCTACTTCGCGGCGGCCGGGATTTCTACGGCGGTCGCCGTCAACGTCGCGGAACCCGCATACTTCAGGGCGTTCGCCGCGATGGCCGCGAAAGCGTCACCGACCGACGTGCACGCGTATCTCCGCTGGCAAACGACGCGGACGTTTGCCTCCGCGCTCGCGGCACCGATCGATGATGAAGATTTTGCTTTTTATGGCAAGACGCTCAGCGGCACCAAGGAGCAGCAGCCGCGTTGGAAACGCTGCGTCGGCGCGACGGATCGGAACCTCGGTGAAGCGCTCGGACAACTCTACGTTACCAAAGCATTCCCAGCCTCGGCGAAAGCGACGGCGCTCGAACTGGTCGCGAACTTGCGTGAAACGTTTCGTGATGATTTCTCGACGTTAGAATGGATGTCGCCCGCGACGCGCGAGCGCGCCATCGCCAAGCTCGCGGCATTTCAAGTGAAGATCGGCTATCCCGATCGTTGGCAATCGTACGAGACGCTCGAGATAACGCCCACATCGTTCGCGCAAAATGTGGCCGCCGGTGCTTCGTTCCGGCGTGCGGATGCACTCGCTCGCATCGGCAAACCCGTCGACCGTACGCGGTGGGGTATGACGCCGCCGACGGTCAACGCCTATTACAATCCGAGCATCAACGAAATCGTATTCCCGGCGGGTATCTTGCAGCCGCCGTTCTTCGATGCGAATGCCGATATGGCGATCAATTACGGTGGAATCGGCGCCGTGATCGGTCACGAAGCGACGCATGGCTTCGACGATCAGGGCCGCAAATACGATGCGGTCGGCAATCTCTCGGATACGTGGCAGCCCGAAGATGCCGTGCGTTTCAACGCGCGTGCGAATTGCGTCGTCAAGCAGTACGACGCGCTCTCGCCCGCACCGGGCGTCATGGAAAACGGCAAGCTCGTACAAGGCGAAGCGATTGCCGATATCGGCGGCATGACGATCGCATACAAAGCCTTCGAAAAATGGCAGGCGAAACATCCGCGCCGTACGATCGATGGCTTCTCGCCCGAACAGCGATTCTTCATGGGCTGGGCACAAGTGTGGGCCGGCAACGATCGCCCCGAGTCGATTGCGCTCCGTGCGAAAACCGACGTGCACGCCTTCGATAAATTTCGTGTGAACGTGACGCTTGCGAACCTGCCACAATTCGCATCGGCATTTTTCTGCAAGCTCAACGAAGCGATGGTAAAACCGCCGGCAGATCGATGCGAGATCTGGTAGCAGATCGGCTCGGTCTCACCTGGTGCGAGCGAGCGTTTTAGCCGCGTGGGTAGACATGGCGTGTTTCGGTGCTTTTCGCATGCGGCTCCATACGTCGTATCTCGGTCACGAAGTTTGCGATGTCCTTGACGCCATCGAGCACGGTTACTTCGATGATGCGGTCGTGTCGGCCGCGCTTGCGTCGCCATTGCACGTACGACAACTCGAGAAGCGGTGTGAATGTCGCGGGCCCATGTCGCGCAGGTTTACGGATCGTCGCGCCTGAGTTGATCGGAGAAAGCTCGATTCGCTCGGCGTGCGCCCGTGCACGGGCGCGATTGGCGCGTGCGCCGACCAGTCGCGCGAGACCCTTGACGTCGGACCAGAAGAACACACGGCGATTGAGCAACGCGAGTCAATGCGCCGGCGTAAGGCCGCCATCGAGGCATCCCGCAAGCGTGGTCTCCGTCATTGGTGACTGGTCGTTGATCACCGCGTATCCGTGGACGGGATGACGTATCGTGACGGCGCTCGGACGGCACACGCGTTCTCACTCGAAGCGCTCGCCGCCGTAGACTTCAAAAAGATCGAGAAGTCGACTCGTTGAGCGAAGTCCCCGCGCGCGAATGCTCTCCCAAGCGCCGGGCAAGGTGACGTGAAAGAGCTGCGGATGGCGGTTCCTCAACTCATCGGGTGTCACGAGAAATGGTTCGCGGTAGAAGACGTGGACGCATACATCGCACCAAAAAAAAAACGAGACGTCGGATGAATTCCGACGCCTCGTTTTTATCGCGTAGGCTTGCGGTTACTTCAGCGACCAGTGGCCGTCGAGGACTTCCGCTTCGGCGAGTTCGAACGTCGTTGCGTAGGGTTCGAATTTGACGTGGTTGTTCACGGCGGTGAGCGTTTTCGGCGAGCAGAGGAAGAGCCCGAGCGCTTCTTCTTTGCTGTAACGATCGATCGCTTCGGCCTTCTTCACGAATTTTGCGGCATCGGTTTCGCCCGCCATATCCGTGTAGAGTTTGTTGAATTCCGGCAGTTCCGGACCGACGCGGAATGCGCCATCGGAACCGAAGAACTCGCGATGGATCATCGCCGGTGCCGCTTCCGAACTGATGTCGAACCAGAAGTTGAGCAGCAGATCCCATTCGGGAACGAGTCGGCCTTCGGCAAGCGAACGCGCGCCCGCGAGTGCGCCTGAATCTTCACCCACCATCACCACGACCGCGATGCCGAGATTCGTGCGGATGTCGGCCGCGACCATGTTGGCGATTGCGGCGAATCCACCGCCGGTTGCGATGCGCAGCGCACGGCCCGCGGGCCATTTGACACGCGCGAAGGCCGCCTTTGCAGCAGCGGGATCGCAGCCGAAGGGTTCGAGATCCTTCGGATGACCCGCACACCACGGTGGTGTGAGCGACGCGATGATGCTCGCGTAGCCGAGCATGCCGTCGCGGACGACTTTGTCGCGGTCGACTGCGAGGTTGAGCGCCGTGCGCAAGTTTTTGTCGTCGAGCGGCACGTCGCGATTCGGGTGCCGATTGAAGACACCGACGAGCACACGATTGGCATCGTGGACTTCGAGGTGCGCGAACTTCGAATCCATCACACGCTTCGCATCGGCAGGCGAGACTTCGGTGACGATGTCGACTTCGCCATCGCCCGAGATGCAATGCGTGAGCGCATCGGCGGGAGAGAGCGAATTACGGAACACGACTTTTTGCACGAACGGTCCGCGTCGGTGATCCCAGTACGTTGGGTTCGCTTCGAGGACGACTTCGGGCGTTCGATCTTCTTTTTCGATGAGCCACGTACAGGCGAACGGCGTCGCTCGCTGCACGGCGATCACGGTGGTGATCGACGAATATCCTGCGCTCAGGATAAACGGTCCGGTGCCCCACGGGCCCGGTGCGTCAATGATTCACCAGTTTCCGTTGCCGCTGCCTTCGCGTGTATAACCGAATCCCGGTCCCTCGCTCCAGAAGCTATTGCTCGAGACGTGGAAGCCACGCATCTTCGCAAGCGCGAGGCCGTCGGGCTCGGGGAAATGGAAGCGAATTTGATGATCGTGGGTAACTTCGGCGACCGATTCCGGAGGGAAGTTCAACCACGTGCCCGGGGGATGGGGCGCTTCCCAACGCTGCATTTCATCGAAGGAACGCTTGATGTGGTGCGCCGTGAGTGGCTCGCCGTTTTGGAAGAGCACGCCCTTGCGCACGTCGATTTCGAGGGTTTTTCCGCCATCAATATAGCGATGGCCCGTTGCCATCGAGTAGACAGCGTGGCCGTCGTGGTCGGTCCGAATCGGCTCTTCCATGGTATTCCACGTAATGAAGAGCCAATTGAGCGGCGACGGGTCGACGACGCGCAGCGTCCCGATCGGCGTTCGCCGCTTCTCGGCGGTTGGCGCCGCCTCGATAATGGTAGACATCGTTGCCTCCGAATAGACCGGCGCGAAAAAATCGACCCCAAGATAGAGCCGCGACGCCAGTCGTCCCTAGACGCTACCCGCAAAAGCCGCGCGCCGCCATTCACCAATCGTATGAGGACGAATCCCACGTATGGCGCGAGCCTCGGCTTTCGCCGCTACGGTCGGGGATCGATCGGCGTTGTCGGATAATCGGTGCGCTCGCGTGCCACGGATTCAAGCGCGGCCATCGCATCGAGGACGAGATCTTCGCACCACGGGCGCGCGATGACTTGAACGGCTATCGGCAGACCCGCACTGCCGCGCTCCGTCTTTTTCGCGGCGCGATCGACGCCGTCGGTCGACGAACGACGATGCGTCTCCTCATTGGGCAGGACGCGCGTGAAGGGTAACGTGCCCGTGGGATATCCGAGCAAGTTGTAGAGTGGCGCATACGCACCGGCAGTGAGCACGTCGGCTGAGGCGCCGTGAACGAGGGCGGGTAATCCGACGGGTGGCGCGATGATGAGATCGAGCGGACCATCCTTGCCACAATCCATCGTCCGCTCGAAGAGCTCGGCGAATGCGATTTGCGCCTTGACGAGACTCCAGTAATGATGCGTATCGGTGTAACCGTAATTCCGCACGACGTTCGCGAGTTGACGCTGCCCGCCGAGTGCGAGAAGTCGTTCGATCGATGCGAGAAGCGCGCGTGGCTTCGATGCGATTGCGAGCAATTGCGCGACGCGTGGATCGCGCGGATTGTCGCCGAGTGAATCGCTCGCGCTCCGCGTGCCGTCGGCGCTGAGAATGCCGTAGAAGATCGCGAGTGCATCCTCAACGCGCGGCGCCGCGAAGGAGACGACGTGTGCGCCCATCGCTTCGAGAGCGGCCGCGGCTTCGCGCGACGCGCGCACGAGCGCGGGCGACGCGGTGAAGCGACCGATGCTGCCGTACCATCCGACGCGCAGACCGCGCATGCGCGCGCGGAGAGCCTCGGGATCGATGCGCGTATCGTACCGATCGGCGTCGGCGCGCATCGCCTCGCCCGATACGATCGCGCGGGGGACGTTCGATCGCGCCACGATGGGTCGACCCATCACGTCGTCGCCACACGCCACGCGATAACCGAGCGCGAGATCGGCGATCGTGCGCGCGAGTGGGCCTTCCTGGCTCACGATTGCGCGTTGCCCCGCGAAAGCGTCGAGGCGCGAGGTATCGTCGAGGCGACCCGTCGTCGGTTTGAGCGACGCGATGCCGCAGAAAGCGGCGGGGACGCGTAAACTTCCACCGATATCGGTCCCGAGACCGAGCGGCGAACCGCCGGCCGCGATGAGCGCGGCTTCGCCACCACTCGAGCCACCGCACGTGCGCGCCACATTCCACGGATTATTCGTGCGTCCGTAGAGCGGGTTATCGGATTCGATGTAGATCAAGAGTTGCGGCACGTTCGTCTTTGCGATGACGATGGCACCCGCGTCGCGCCACCGTGCGACGTGACGGCCATCCCTTTGCGCGACGTCGTCGTCACGCGAGGGCAGACCGTACGTCGCGGGCGTGCCCGCAACGTCTTGCGATTCTTTGATCGAGACGGGCACGCCGTGCAGTGCGCCGAGCGGCTCGCCGCGTTCGCGACGCGCGTCGGCGTCGCGTGCTTCCGCGCGCGCCTCCTCAAAACGGTGGACGACGACGGCGTTGAGCACGTCATCGACGGACTCGATCCGCGCGATATGCGCGTCGACGGCGGCAATGCTCGTGAAGTCGCCGTGTGCGATGCCGCTTGCGAGGTCACATGCCGAGAGTCGCCACAGTTCGTCGCTCATGCGCGGCCCGTTCGTCTGCGGCGCGAGGTTGCCTCGTGCACGTCCGGTCCACGAATGGCGAGCGGCTTTCGACCGCGAAAGCTATGGGCATGGCGCTCAAGGTCGTTCTTCTCTCGCATTCTCCCGAACCCGAGCGTGCGGTCGCGACCGCGGCGCGTAATTGCTATAGCCCGCGCGACGTCGAGTCGATCGATGAAAACTGGACGCCGGAGGCGATCGACAAGATGGTCGCGCGCGTTCGCGATGCGGGCCATCTTTCGACCTTCGAACATACGATGTTTACCTTCGGCGTCGGTGGCGTCTCGCGCGCGCTCACGCACCAACTCGTGCGCCATCGGCACATGAGTTACGAACAGAAGAGCCAGCGCTACATCGCCCTCAAAGGGCAGTTCGAGTTCATCACGCCGCCGTCGATTGCGGCACGCCCCGAGATCAAAGCAAAATACGACGTCCTCATGGGTCAAATCGCCGCATTCTATCAAGATGCTATGGAGTCGGGGACGCCTGCGGAAGACGCGCGTTTCGTCCTCCCCAATGCCGCCGAAACGCAGATCGTCATCACCGCGAACGCGCGAGCGTTGCTCGATTTCTTCTCGCTTCGCACGTGCAATAATGCGCAGTGGGAGATTCGCGAACTCGCATTTGCAATGTTGCGCATCGTCAAACGCGCGGCGCCGTCGCTATTCGTGCGCGCCGGAGCGACGTGTGTTCGCGGCTATTGCAACGAACCCAACGGCCCCGAGTGCCCGCGGTACGTGATCGTGAAAAATCCGGTCGCCGCGCGGCGCGTTACGACGATCACCGAAGACGGGCCGACGCGCGCGAGCGATGAGATCGTCGCCGATCAGCAAACGGCGGCGATGGCGGGCTAATTCGCCACCTCGGATCGATGCCAGCGTGCAACCAATCCGAGAACAACGTGCTCATAGGTGAGAATCCCACCCATGCGCTCGGCGCTTGCCCTTTTTGGAGGACCCTCCGTGCCCTTGGAGCTTGCCCGGCGAGCGATCCCGTATACCCCGTTCGACCGACCGCTTTCGGAAACGACCGTCGCGCTCGTGAGTACGGCAGGCGTGTATCTCAAATCGCAACAGCCGTTCGACGTCCTGGGTGATGGCTCGTATCGAATCATCCCCTCCGATAGCGACGTTTCGGACTTAGTGATCGCGCACGAACATTACGATCACAGTGAAGCCGATCGCGACGTCAACACGGTGTTCCCAATCGAGCGTTTGCGCGAAATGGTCGCCGATGGAACGCTCAAGGGCCTTAACCCCGAGTTCTTCGGCATGATGGGCTACACGCTCAAACTCAAGCAGGTCCTCGACGAAACGGCGCCCGAGATCGCGAAAAAAATCGAACGGAGCGCGACGGATCTGGTGCTCCTGACCGGTGGTTGACCGATGTGTCATCGCACGGTCGTGCATGTTCAACGCGCAATCGAAGCCATCGGGATCCCAACGATCCTCATCACCGTCGAGCCGACGCAAACGGTTCAAGCCCGCGCCCCGCGCGCGGTACACCCGACGTTTAACGCGATCGGCACACCCGTCGGAAAAGCGGGCGACGTAGCGGGCCAACGCGTCCTCCTCGAGCGCACGTTCGCCGCGCTGTACGACCCGATCGAGCCCGGTTCTATTCGCGAATTCGCGTGACGTGCGCGTGCCTCGGGCCAACGCCGTCGCCCGAAGCGCTCTCGCTCGAACGAAACGACACATTCCGTACACCGAAGGGGGGTGAAAACACTTATATGGCAATTTTAAAAGGCCGCAAGACGATGGCGAACGAGACGAAGACCCTCAAGGTCGGAGACCAGGCGCCGGAGTTCACGCTTCGCACGCATCACGGCGATTCGTTCAGCCTTGCCGATCAAAAGGGCAAGAAAAACATCGTGATGGCGTTCTACCCGTTCGCATTTACCGCTGTTTGAGCAGCTCAGATGCCTTCGTACGAGGAAAACCTCGATCGTTACGAAGGCTATGATGCCCAAGTTGTGGGTATCTCGATCGACACGGTTCCAACCGCAGCAGCATGGGCGAAGTCGCTCGGCGGATTCACGTATCCGCTCCTTAGCGATTTCTATCCGCATGGCGGAGTCGCCGAGAAATTCGGCGTCCTGCGCGAAGCAGGGATGTCCGAACGCGCCATCTTTATCATCGATAAGGAAGGCATCGTTCGTTACATTGACATCCACGATATCGAAGAGCAACCCGACGAAGAACAGATCTTCGACGAGTTGCGTAAACTCGGCTAAATCCGATGCCGCAGAGCGAGTCGCGCGATGGTTCGTGCGTCTCGCTCTCGTCATTTTCTTCGCGTTCGTTGCCATCTCGGCGATGCCACAACGCGCGACGGCATCGCCGTACCTCGAGCGCCGCGTTACCGCGATCTCCGATGCGACCTTGCTCGCGCGTCCGGCGGCGCAACTCGTCGATCCGCGACGCCAACGTGCGGGCGAACACGCGCGACGATTCGTTCGACCACTCTATTTCGCTTGGGCGTTTTCGCAGATCGCGATGCTCCTCTATCTGTGGCGATCGGGCACGGCGGCGCGACTGCGCGACGCGATGCGTCATCGCATCGGAAACATCGTGGCGTTGCGCGTCGCGTTCGGCGCGGCGCTCCTCGTCATCGCGAATCTTGCGGCGTTTCCCGCATCGCTCGCGCGGTATCGCGTCGATTACATCTACGGATTTACGATCGAGACGGCGGCGGCGTGGTATCGTGACGGCCTCATCTCGGTAACGCTCGACGCGATCGTCGTCGGCGCGATCGTCGCGTGCGTCTTCGCGCTCGTCGATCGCACGCGCGTCTGGTATCTCTACGCGATGGCGGGACTCTTCGTGGTGACGCTCGTGATGGCGTTCGTCGAACCCGTCGTCGTCGCACCGCTCTACAACTCGTTTCACCCATTACCACGCGGTGCGGCGCTCGGCGAGCGCCTGGAATCCCTCGCACGACGCGCGGGAATCGGCAACGCGCCGATCTACGTTACCGACGATTCGCGTCGGACGACGGCGGCGATTGCCGATATCGCGGGATTCGGACCGACGATGCGGATCGTGCTCTCCGATGCGTTGCTCGCGAACGCGACGCCGGGCGAGGTGCTGGTGCTCGCCGCCCGTGAGTTCGGGCATTACGTGCACGGGGACGACTTCCGACTGTCGCTTTTTTGGACGTCGTTGTTTATCGTGTCGACCGCGCTCGCGGTCGTCCTCGCCGATCGCGTCGGTTTCCGTCGCGATGACGATCCGCTCGCACGCTTACCGCTCGTCTTCTTTTTTCTCGGCCTTCTCGCTCTCGCGGCGACGCCAATCTACAACGGCTATTCGCGTCATCTCGAAGCACTCGCCGACGATTATGCCCTCGCGCTCACGAGCGACCGCGCCTCGGCCATTCGCGTCTACGTCCGCATCGCCGACGAAACGCTCGGCCAACTCTGCCCGTCGCGGTTGAGTCGCTGGTATTTTTATAACAATCCGCCCCTCGGCACGCGGATCGCGCGAGCCCTCGGGCACGCCGACCCCTGCGAGTAGGTCGCGTGCATCGCCCTCGCTTGAGGTCGTTAGGAGCCGGCTACCGCGAAGGCACCGAAGAACTCGCGTTCGGAAATCGGCTTACTAAAAAGGAACCCCTGAAGTTTGTGACATCCGATCGCCTCCATGCAGCGCGCCTGGTCGATCGTTTCGATGCCTTCGGCGACGACTTCGAGGTGCAATTTATTGGCAAGCGCGACGACGGTCTCCGCAATCGCATGATCGATTGGATCTGTTAAAATTTCGGCGACGAACGCGCGATCCAGCTTGATGATGTCGATCGGGAAGTGCTTGAGATAGGCGAGAGATGAATAACCCGTACCGAAGTCGTCGATCGCGAGTTTGATGCCGAGCGTTTTGAGTTCCGCAAGCGTGCGCATCGTTTCGTAAAAATTGCCGCTCGCGACGCTTTCCGTCAGCTCGAGTGTAAGAAATTCCGGCGGAATGTTCGCCTGCAAAATCGCGCTACGAACGATCGCGACAAAAGTCGGCGAGCGAAATTGGACGAGCGATACGTTCACCGCGACCGATCGCGCGGGGCTTCCCGCGTCGATCGATGCGCGGACTCGCGCGCAAGCCGACGCGATGACCCATGCGCCGATCGTCAAGATGTCGCCGTTGCCTTCAGCAATCGAGATGAAATCGACGGGCGGTACGATTCCGCGTGTGGGATGGTTCCATCGAATGAGCGCCTCGGCGCTCGCGATTACGTGCGTGCCACTCGAGACGATCGGTTGATAATACAGCTCGAGCGCGCCCCCGGCGAGTGCGCGATGCAGCTCGTGTTCGAGCGTCGCGCGTTCGTGTCGCTCGTATTGGAGATCTTCGTTAAAACGCACGACGCTCACCGTTGAAGACGCCTTGCTCTCGTACATCGCAGAGTCGGCAGCGTGTAACAACTCATCGACGGTGACCCCATGGCGGGGATAGAGCGCGACGCCGAGGCTCGCCGTGATTTCGAAAACGCGACCGTCGATAACGATCGGTTCGGCTAAATTCGCGATGATGCGACCGCAAATCGAGTCGACGATTCCTTCATTATCGAAGCCCGCGATGAGAATGACGAATTCGTCACCGCTGAGCCGCGCGACGAGGTCCTCGGGTCGCGTACTGGCTTCGAGCCTGCGCGAAACGACGGTTAGGACTTGGTCGCCGGCAACGTGACCGAACGTATCGTTAATCGTTTTGAAACGGTCGAGATCGATAAAGACGATGCCGAACGTCCGGCCGATGTTGTGCGTATCGTTAAGCGCGTTTTCGACGCTGTTCTCAAAGCAGATCCGATTGGCGAGACCGGTGAGGCGATCGAAATTCGCCCGATCCCAGAGCTCGGTCTCTTCGGCACAGCGATCGGTGACGTCCCCGGCTCGGCCGACGATAGAGATCGCGCGCCCGGCCGAATCGTACGTGATCGAAGCACTGACCTGCGCGTAGCGCTCCTTCCCTTTTGCGGTGACGATACGGTGCTCGAACCCATAGGTCACGCGCGCGTCGATTGCGGCTTGAACGAGTACGTCGAGTTCTGCGGCGACGCTTGGGTCGGCGAAGGCACGGAGACCGCCCATCGGCGGCGTAGCTCCCGGATCGAGCTCGACGAGGTCGTAACATTCGCGCGACCACACCGTTTGGCCGGAAATGAGATCGTCGTGCCAAATGGCGTCGTGGCGCATCAAGCGCACGGTTCTGGGTTCGCGTTCGCGCTTTCGGGCAATGGCCTTGGGCGCGTCGATATCGACTTCGAGAATCGGACGATGTTGCGTCGTAACGATAATATCGATCGACTCGACGTCACGCCGTCGGCAGAATAAAATCTCGACGGCGCGATGGCCCCAGCGAAACGGGAACGTAAAATCGAAGCGTTCGTAGCCGTCATCGTTGACAGCCGCGAAGGCTTCGAAGCGCCCCTGGAAGTCCTGAACCCGCGCGCACGGCGCGATGTCGGTGAAAAAATTCTTGCCGAGCGTGGAATCGGTCGAGCGCCGCGCGTACTCGGCTTCGGTCCGGTTGTAGCGCAACACGTTTCCGCGACGGTCGAGCGTGATAACGCCGACGGGCAACGCGTCGAGTTCATCGATGCCTAAGTCGAACGTCGAACGGTCGATGCCGATCGCATGCTCGAGGTCGTAAATCGGAAACTCTGGGGACATCGCAGCGATGTAGACGCTCCAAGAAGCGCGGTCGTCAACGAACCGAGAGGTCGTCCCGCAAGTGTGATACTTGGGTTATCGGTAAGTCCGCAGCATGTCAGCAGGGTACATTGTAAAGCTATGTCCTACCCTCGACCGATCTACAGCGAGAGCGTCCTTCCAAGCACGCTGCCGAGATCGCTAGCGCGCGCGTAGCCCTGGGGAACGGCGAAATCGGCTTCGTTCGGCGTTTGCTTCGCGATCGACGTCAGATCGAGCCGCAGCGAGCTCGCTGGAATCGTCTTGGTCTTCACGCTCGCCGTCACTTCGATCGGAAGCTCGTCGAGATCGTCGGCAAACTCGATACGGCCGTGAAGATCGGACTTGTCGCCCGGCTTTGTCGTACGGCTGAGTTGATAGTCGATTCCGGTTGCGGGGTGGCCGTTGACGGGCCCGTGTCCGGCGAGGCTCAACGTCACGGAAAACGCCGCGTCGTCGCGAAATGTCTTGAGAAAACCAAACGGCGACGAATCGGTCGGCGTGGCCGGCGTACGCGCGACGGGCCCGGGTGTCGGGCCCGCTTGCGAGGATGGTACGCTCGTAAAATAGGTTTGCTTCGCATTCGACCACACGACGTACGTCGACGTCGTGCGATCGTAGACGACGGTGAAGCCGCCCGGCGGAAAGAGCTGCGTTCCCAGGAGCGCCGAAAGCGTGGGATCCGTACCCGGGAGGCCGAGTGAGAGCATGTCGACGCGTGCGAGCGGACCGCGCTGTTCGAAGGCGATCTCGCCACCGACCGTGAGCTTGTCGATGCCCGCAATCGCCGTTTGCACCACGACTTTGCCGCGGCCCACGTAGCCTCCGGGATCGCTCGCTGCGGTCGCGTGCGAAGCCAGTGTCGCGAGCGATCCACCGGCAACGAGCGATGCGACGAGTGCGAACCAGGGCGCGCGCGTCACGCGGAGCCTTGCATGTAAAGCGCGAGATCGCGTGCGAGTATTGTGGATTCGATGCCAGAGCTTCGCGTCATCATCGGAGGTTCACGAAGCCGAATGCGGGTCCTCGGTTTTCGCCGTCTCGGCAGCCGGGCGCCACGCGTTGACGTATTGGATCGCGTCGGTCGCTCCGCGGTCGAGCCAACGTTCCACACCGTCGGCTGCGACATCGATGATCGTTCGTACGACGCGTTCTTCGTCGCCCGAAAAATTTGCGAGGACGTAGTCGATCGTGTCACTCTGGCCGCGCCCGATGCCGATGCGTAGCCGCGGGAACGTCTCGCCAACGTGCGCGATGAGTGATTTGAGGCCATTATGGCCACCGCTGCCGCCGCTCGCGCGCATGCGCAATCGACCGAAAGGTAGATCGAGATCGTCGCTGATGACGAGCATCTCTGTGGGCGGCGTCTTCCACCACGCGGCGAGCTTGCCAAGTGGAATGCCGCTGTCGTTCATGAACGAGAGCGGCTTCGCGAGGATGACGGCGCGCGCGGCGACGTGCGCGATATGTGCGCCGTCTTTTTTCTTGAACGCTGCGTCGCCGAAACGACGCGCCACTTCATCGACAACGCGAAAGCCGATGTTGTGGCGCGTGCGTTCGTATTTCGCGCCCGGATTCCCGAGCCCGGCGACGATACGCGTTCCGGGCATGTGGGTCTAGCTTGCTTCGGCTTCTTCGGTTGCGGCGACCGTCGGGACATCGGCTGCTGCGATCACGGGTGCGACTTCCTCGACTTCGGCTGCGGTCTTGGAGGCTTCGATCGAGATGAGCATCGTGTGCGCGTCGATTGCGAGTGAGAATTTTGCGGGAAGCTTCAGGTCCGAAGCTATAAAGTGGTCGCCCACTTTGAGATGCGTTACGTCGGCTTCGATCTGCTCGGGCAGCTCGTTTGCGGGGCCGGTCACGTCGATTGAGTGCACGAGCACGTCCATCACGCCGCCAGCATTCTTTACGCCGTCGGCGACGCCGAGCGTGACGAGCGGCAGCGACGCCGTAATCTTCTCCGTCGCACTCACGCGCTGGAGATCGGCGTGGATCACGCGACGCGTGATCGGATCGCGCTGGACTTCACGCACGAGCGCGGTATCGCGCGCGCCGCCGTCGATCGTGAGGTCCAGGAGATGGTTCTTGCCACCGCCCCGCAGGACGTCGTCGAGGGCTTTCGCCTCGAGGGCGATCGCGATCGGTTCGGAGCCGTGTCCGAAGAGGACGCCTGGAATGTAGCCCGTCTTTTTGAGGGCGGCAACCGACGTCGAGCCGGTCTTCTCGCGTTTTTTTACGGCGAGGGAATGTGCGGTGGTGGCCATGATCTCTCTTCTACGTCGCGTTTACGACGAGGCGGTGGTTAGGACGTCGGGAAGTTGATGGTGAGCGTCGTGTGCGCCGAGCGACGATGCGTCGTCGTCCTTTGCGAAGAGCTCGGAGACCGATCGATTCGCCGTGATGCGCTTGATCGCATCGGCGAGGATCTGCGAGATGGACAGGACTTTGAATTTCGGTCCGAGCAGCGCTTCCTGATTCGGCAGCGTGTTCGTTACGATGATACGTTCGATCGGGGATTCCGTGAGCACGCGAACCGCGTCGCCAGCGAAGATGCCGTGCGTGGCACACGTGTAGACCTGGGTCGCGCCACGTTTGATGAGCGCTTCGGCGGCTTTGGCGAGCGTGCCGCCGGTCGAGATCATGTCGTCGACGACGACGGCGATCTTGCCCGAGACGTTGCCGACGATCTCCGTGACTTCCGAGACGTCGGGCTCCGGGCGGCGCTTGAAGACGATCGCGATATCGGCGCGAAGGCGTTTGGCGAAATTCTCAGCGCGCGGCACGCCGCCGGCATCGGGTGAGACGACGATGATTTTGTCACCTTCGAGGCCCTGCGACTTGAGGTACGAGCACAGCGTCGGGGTGGCAACGAGATTATCGACGGGGAGATCGAAGAAGCCCTGGATCTGCGCGGCGTGGAGGTCGAGTGTGACGAGCCGTTTGGCGCCCGCCTTTTCGATGAGGTTGGCGACGAGTTTGGCCGAGATCGGTTCGCGGCCTTTCGTCTTCTTATCTTGCTTCGCATAGCCGTAATACGGCACGATCGCCGTGATGCGATAGGCGGACGCACGGCGAAGTGCGTCGATCATCAAGAGGAGTTCCATCAGCGAATCGTTGACCGAATTGCCATTTGGGGCGCGGCAGATCGATTGAATCACGAAGACTTCCGAGCCGCGGACATTCTCCTTGATCTCGATCCGGCATTCTTCATTTTTGAAACGATCGACGAGTGCGCTTCCGAGGCGCGTGTTCATCTTCGCCGCGATCTCGCGAGCGAGATCGACGTTCGAGTTGCCGCTAAAGAGAACGGGTTGCTGGGTCACGGACACCGTCCGACCTCCGGGAGACCGAAGTCTCGCTACGACGGGTGGAAGATCCGGGTCTTCACCTTCTAGGGCGGTCGGACCCGTCTCCCCAGGTGCACGAGGTGACGAACCGTGTATTGTTGTGAAATGGAGACGTTAGGCGCGCGCGTTCTCGTCGTCGACGACGAGTTTGCCATCCGCGAAATGCTCGATTATGGCCTCGGTCAAGCCGGGTTCGCGGTCCGTACCGTGGCCGATGGCCCCGCGGCCCTCGACGCGATCAAAACGTGGACGCCGGAAGTGATCGTCCTCGATGTGATGTTGCCGGAGATCGACGGCTTCGCGCTCCTGCCGATGATCCGGCGGCTCTCCGACGTGCCGATCATCATGCTTTCGGCCAAGACCGAGACGGCGGAGAAGGTCGCGGGGCTCTCGCGCGGCGCCGACGATTACTTGGGCAAGCCGTTCGATCTCGAAGAACTCGTCGCGCGGCTGCACTCGGCGCTACGCCGGCCGCGGATGGAGCAACGGCAGTCGTTTCGGTACGCCGATCTCCACGTGGACGTCGGGCGGCGGACGGTCTTTCGCGGGTCGCGTCGTGTCGAACTCTCGACGCGCGAATTCGACCTTCTCCTCGCGCTCGTGCGCAACGCCGAGCACGTCTTCACGCGTTCGGATCTGCTCGATTTGGTCTGGGGTGTGGACCGCGACGTCGTTCCCAACACCGTCGAGACGTACATTTCATACGTGCGAGCGAAGATCGATAGCGGCGAGCGCGTCAAGCTCATCCAAACGTTGCGCGGCGTGGGCTACGTGATGCGCGCGAATCGACTGCTCGAGACGCGATGAACTCGACGTTCGCTCGGCGACTTTGGCTCGTGACGTCCCTCGAAATCGGTGCGGCGTTCGGCGTGCTCGTCATCGCGGGCGCGATTTTCGCCCTCGCTGCGTATGTGGGCACGCTGCGCGGCGATTTCGCATCGACGCTCGACCGGATGGTCGCCGCGCTCGTGTCCGAACCCGCGACGCACGATGCGCGCATTGCGGGCAATATCGTGGCCTCGCGTTACCCGCGAGCTGCCGTTTCGGTCCTGCTCATCGACGAAACGTGGCGTGTCGTCGTCGCGCCAACGGCGGCGAGCGTTCGCGCCCCCTACGTCGACATTCGCCCGCGCGGCGATAATGGCGCGGACGTCCGCCTCGATGACGCGTTCTCGCGACTCGTGCTCGGCCTCGTTACGGCGATCGGGCTCGCTCCCGAGCGCGCGCACGTCGGCACGATCGATATTATCGTGCGCGCGAATCAAACGTCGCTCGTTGCGATGGTCGCGCGAAGCGTGCCTGCCTTCGCGGTCGTCTTCGGCCTCGCACTCGCACTCGCGGTGCTCCTCGCGCGCGTCTTGACGTTGCAGGCGCTGCGGCCACTCGTCGAAGTCGAGCGCGCCCTCGCACGATTTGCGGCAGGCGATCTCTCCCCGCAGTTCGTCGCCGAAGACCGACGACACCAACTTGGCTCGCTCGCACGCGCGTATAATGGCGCGATCGCTCAGATGGAAAGCGCTTTCGGCGAACGCGAGCGGGCGAACGCGGCGATGCGGCAGTTTATCGCGGATGCGGGCCATCAGCTACGTACGCCGCTGACGGTCGTGCGCGGCTTCATCTCGATTCTGCGCAAGGGCGATTTACGCACGCCGCACGACGCAGAACGGATTCTCGAAACGATGAATCGTCAGAGCCTCATCATGGCGTCACTGATCGATAAGTTGATGTTACTCGATCGGTGGGAAGCACCGCGCGGGCCGTCGGTTGCGGAGAAAATCGACGTCGCGCGGCTCGTGAGCGACGTCATCGGGCCGATTGCCGAATCGCATCCGATGCGCGAGGTGCGCGTCGATGCGCCCGAAGCGGGGCTCGTCGATATCGATCCAACCGATCTCGCGCACGCGGTGACGAATATCGTCGATAACGCGCTGAAGTACACGACGGGTATCGTCGACGTGCGCGTCCGCCGCGAAGCCCGCGACGTCGTCGTCAACGTGGTCGACTGCGGCCCCGGCATGTCGGCCGCCGAGGCTTCCCACGCCTGCGATCGTTTTTTTCGCGGATCGCGTCGCGACGTCGAAGGTTCGGGACTGGGCCTTGCGATCGCGCGACGCGCCGTCGAGCGCGCGGGCGGGAAGCTCGAATTCGAAAGCGATCCCCACGCGGGGTCGACGTTCCGCATCTGCTTGCCGATCGGGGAGTAGCCGTGCGGGGGAATGCCCTGCAACCGGAGAGGCTACCGTTCGTGTCGGGTGGCCTACGATGTCCGACCGCTTTAACCTCGTCTCGCCCTACCAGCTCGCAGGCGATCAGCCGGCCGCGACCGATAAGCTCGCTGCAGGCATCCTGCGCGGCGATCGCGCGCAGACGCTCCTTGGCGTGACGGGCTCGGGCAAGACGATGGCGATGGCACGCGTCGTCGAGCAAGTTCAAAAGCCGACGCTCGTGCTCTGCCACAATAAGACCCTCGCAGCCCAACTCTGTGCCGAATTCCGCGATTTCTTTCCGAACAATGCGGTCGAGTATTTCGTCTCGTACTTCGATTATTATCAGCCCGAAGCGTATATCGCGCATACCGATACGTTCATCGAAAAAGACAGCTCGATCAACGACGAAATCGAGCGCCTACGCCACTCGGCGACGCAATCGATGCTCACACGTCGCGACACGCTCATCGTCGCGTCGGTCTCGTGTATCTACGGCTTGGGATCGCCCGCCGATTATAAAGAAATGTCGTTCAAGATCGAAGTCGGTCACGAAACCGATCGCGACGTTTTCTTACGGCGCCTCATCGATATGCAGTACCGGCGCAACGATCTCAATCTGGTGCGCGGCACCTTTCGCGTGCGCGGCGATACGCTCGAGTTCGTCGGCGTCGACGAAGAGCTCGTGCACCGGATCGAGTTTTTTGGCGATGAGATCGAAGCGATCAACGTCGTCAACTTGCTCACGGGCGAGTACGTCGAGTCGAAAGATTCGGTTACGATTTTTCCCGCGAAGCACTTCATCACGCCCGATGAGAAGTTGCGGCGCGCGGTCACCGCGATCGAACTCGAGCTCGACGAGCGGCTCAAGTTCTTCAAAGACAACGGAAAATTGCTCGAAGCGCAGCGACTCGAGATGCGCACGCGTTACGATCTCGACATGTTGCGCGAGGTCGGCTACTGCAACGGCGTTGAAAATTATAGTCGGCATCTCTCGGGTCGCGAACCGGCCTCGACGCCGTCGTGCCTGCTCGATTTTTTCGATAAAGATTGGTTGCTTTTCGTCGACGAGTCGCACGTGACGATCCCTCAAGTCCACGGCATGTACGCGGGCGACCGGTCGCGCAAAGAAATCCTGGTCGAACACGGATTCCGTCTGCCGAGCGCGATGGATAATCGGCCGCTCATGTTCGAAGAGTTCAAGGCGCACCTCAATCAAGTCGTGTACGTCAGCGCGACTCCCGCGACGTGGGAGCTCACACAATCGAGCCAGATCGCCGAGATGATCATCCGGCCGACGGGCCTCGTCGATCCCGAAGTCGAGGTTCGACCGACCAAGAATCAAGTCGACGATCTCATGGAAGAGATTCGCAAACGCGTCGTCAACGACGAGCGCGTGCTCGTCACGACGCTCACGAAAAAAATGGCCGAGGATCTCACGGATTTCTTACTCGAAAACGGCCTCAAGGTGCGGTATCTGCACAGCGAAGTCGAGACGCTCGAGCGCATCGCGATCTTGCGCGATCTACGCAAGGGTATCTTCGACGTGCTCGTCGGCATCAATCTCTTACGCGAAGGGCTCGATCTGCCCGAAGTCTCACTCGTCGGCATTCTCGATGCGGATAAAGAAGGCTATCTGCGCAGCAGTACGTCGCTCATCCAAACCATCGGTCGCGCGGCGCGCAACGTCGAGGGGCGCGTCATCATGTACGCCGACGTGATCACGGAATCGATGGCGAAGGCGCTCGGAGAAACCAAACGGCGTCGCGAGAAACAGATCGCGCACAATCTCGCCAACGGCATCGAGCCCAAAACTATCCGCAAGGAAGTTCGGGATATTCTCGCACTCATCGGTGGCGATAAGACCGAGGCATCGAAGCTCAAGGGCGACAAGCTCCCGCGCGACGTCGCGATGGCGATGGCGAGCGAGATCGAGAAGAAGATGAAAGAGTTTGCAGCCAATCTCGATTTCGAGAAAGCGGCCGCGCTTCGCGACGAGTTGCTCGAATTGCGCAAGCAGATCGGTGGCAACGAATCGATTCTCTTCCAAGGGAAGGCGCCGAAGATTTTCGCGCACGCACTCAAAGAGCTCGTCGGAACATAATCCGAGCGCGCGCGATCGGTGTCGCGGCGCTCGCGACGGCGCTCCTGGGTATCTCGAATTCGGCGGACGTGACGGCGAGCGCGCGAGAGGCGATCGACGCATGGTGTGATGGTCGCGTGCGCCTCGTGAGCGGAGTCGAACCCGCCGTGCTCGCACGCGTCTATGGCGCGGGCGGAGTCGATGGTGCTTGGCGCGTCGCGAGCGCACCGCTCCTCGCGCGCATCGCCCGCGATCCCGACCTCTACAGCGACGTCGCGCGCGTCTATTCACTTGCCGGAACGGTCGCGATCGTGAGGACCGCGACGCGTTCGCTCGATTATCACGCCGATGCCGAATCGTGTTTTCGCGATTCCGGAACGCTCGCGCGCGAACGCGATTCCAGTTCGGGGACGGTCAACGCCGACGATGAGGCGCGCTATCTCGACGAACGCGGACGGATCGTCGCGCAGAGTTCGAAACTCTCGCCACTCGCTCCGCAGCCGGGCGCATCGGTCTCACCCGATCTGCGCGCGGCGGTGCCGCAACTCTATCGCTTCGTGCGCGAACTGCCGTTCTGGGCGCTCATCGGCCGCTAGGCGGGCCGCGCGCTAGCGCGTGAAGACCGAGCGGAAGGCATCGCGATGGGGCGAACCCACGCTCGGGTGCAACCGACCATCATCACGGGCGTCTGGATCTGGTCCGTTTGGCAACCCGAGCGCAATCTTGCGTTCAATTCGTTTTTCATCGCGAGGCCCGAGGGGAATCTCGCGATCGATCCGTTGCCACTTACGGACGCCGATGCTCGGGAGATCGCAGCGCGCGGCGGCCTCGCGTGGGTCGTGGTGACGAATCGCGATCACGAACGTGACGCTCGCGCGATCGCCGCGCGATTTGGCGCGAAGATCGCCGCGAGCGCACCCGACGTCGCGCTGCTCGCGGGCCCGGTGGATCGCGCGCTCGCTCACGGCGACGAGATCGGCGGGGCGCGCGTTATCGGGCTTCACGGATTCAAAACGCCGGGTGAATGCGCGTTGTATTTCGCGGATCTCGGGACGGTCGTCGTCGGCGATGCGCTGTGGGGCGCGCCCGCAGGGGCGCTGTCGCTCATGCCCGATGAAAAACTCGCCGACCCGCGCGGCGCGGCGCTCTCGCTCCGCGCTGTGGCTGCGGTGCACCCGCGGCATGTGCTCGTCGGCGACGGGGCTTGCGTCTTCGGTAACGCGACGGCCGAAGTGTGGAAGACGCTCGACGCGCGCGCGTTGCCGGAGATGCGCGTGATCAACGTCGACGATGCGGTATGGCGCACGTGGCCGGACGAACCGTCGGGATTCGGCGGAAGCACGTTCGAAGTCGGCGACTTCATCGGCTCGGAGAAACTCGGCTACCGCGTCGCACGAATCGAGCCGGGTGCGGCCTTCTGTCCGCTCCACTGGCACACGCTCGAAGAAGAGGTCTTCTTCGTGATGCGCGGGACTGCGACGCTCGTGACGCCGCACGGGTCGACATGCGTGCGCGCGGGCGACTTCGTGCACTTTCCGACCACACCGGTCGGCGCACACAAAGTCTCGAACGAGTCTTCGGAACCGTGCGATATCTTGATGGTCGCGTGTAACGATCTCGACGACATCTGCAGTTATCCGGATTCGCAAAAAGTGCTCGTCGATCGGCGCGGACTCATGCTTCGCGATCATCCCGATCTCGACTATTACGATGGTGAGGTCGCGCGATGACCGCACGCGTGCGAACGCTCGGGGCTCGAGACTGACGTGCCGCTCGCGATCACGCCGTCTCTCGAAATCGCCTACGAAGAACGCAACCCGAATGCCCGCGATGTCGTGGTCCTCGTCCACGGGTTTCCCGACGACGTGCGAACGTGGGACGCGCTCCTGGGTCGGCCGACGCTTGCGGGAAAGCGCGCGATCGTGCCATCGCTGCGTGGCTTTGGTGCGACACGTTTTCGCGCTACCGCCGCACCGCGGTGCGCCCCCGCACACGTGCTCGCGCGCGACATCGTCGATCTGCTCGATGCGCTCGGCATCGCGCGCTGCACGCTTATCGGCCACGATTGGGGCGCACGCGCCGCATACGGCGTCGCGGTCATCGCGCCCGAGCGCCTCGAGCGACTCGTCGCGCTCTCGGTGGGATACGGCGCGAGTCTTCCCGTGGCGCCGATGTCGTACGCTCAGATCCACGCGTACTGGTATCAATGGTATTTCGCGACGCCACGTGGTGAGGCGACGTTGCGTGACGATCGGGTAGCGTTCTGCCGCCATCTCTGGAAGACGTGGTCGCCGTCGTGGGCGTTTGCCGATGCGGAATACGATCGAACGGCTGCCGCCTTCGGGAACGACGACTTCGTCGAGGTCGTGTTGCACTCGTATCGTCATCGCTGGGGCTTTGCCGAGCCGGGTCCGGGTATGCGCGAAGATGAAGCGGCGCTCGCCGCGCTCCCGCGCATCGCGGTGCCGACGCTCGTGATGCACGGCGACGCGGATGGCGCGACGTTACCCGAGGCGACCGCCGATCGCGCGCACCTCTTTGGCGCGGTGTATCGACGCATCGTACTGCCGGGCATCGGTCACTTCATCCAACGCGAAGATCCGGGCGCCCTCGATGCGGCCATCGCGGCGTTTGCGATGCAATCGGCGTGAAGCGTCCACTCGAGATCGTCTCCGACGACGGCGATGTCGTCGTTCTCCGCGCGACGGAACCGCTCGGGCCACCGGCGGAGACGGCCGGCATCGCAGTACGCTATGCGACGCGCACGGGTGCGCTGCTGCGCGTGGATGGTATCGTGCGTGGCGCGTTCGATCGCGAACACGATAGCGTGCCGCTGCCCGCGCACGTGCGCGGCGATGTGACGCTCGAAGTGGAACGTCGCGCGATGCCGACGACGGGTTTGCCCTCGGGTGCGGGTTTTCGCTGGACGTGGATCCTCGCCAACGCCGCGCAGAAACCGGCGCGGGTCATCGAGACGATCGCGCGCGTGATGCCGAAGCTTCGCGCGCGATCGCGAGTTGCCAAACCGAGCGCCGAGGATCTGGCCCTCGTCGGCCACTCGCATCTCGATGTCGCGTGGCTCTGGACGTACGGCGATACCGCGCGCAAGGCGCAACGCACGTTCGCAACGTCGGTGCGGCAGCTCGAAAGCCACGTGGGCTTCGTCTTCACGCAGAGTCAAGCACAACTCTACGCATGGGTCGAGCTTGGCGATCCGACGTTTTTCGAACGCGTGCGCGCGCTCGGTCGCGCGGGACGGTTCGATACGAGCGGTGCGGCGATGTGGGTCGAATCCGATTGTAACCTTCCCTCGGGTGAGTCGTTACTTCGGCAATTGAGTTTTGGGATTCGTTATATCGAGCGAACGTTCGGAGGACGCCCGAGTGTGGCGTGGTTGCCCGATACGTTCGGCTTCGCCAATACGATACCGACGCTACTCGGGCACGCGGGCATCGCGTCCTTTGGGACGACGAAACTCGGCTGGAACGATACCACGGCGTTCCCGCACGCGCGTTTCGTTTGGGAGGGGCCGGATGGGACGCGCATCGCTTCGGCCCAGATCGCTTCGATCGAGGGCGACGTCGATGCGGCGCGCGTGCGGCATGCGCGCGCGCGTGGTGACGTGTTGCTCGTGGGCCATGGCGATGGTGGTGGCGGTGCGACGGATGCTGCGATCGCGGATGCGAGCGCGATCGGGACGTGGACCTCACTCGCCGGGTGGTTCGCGGGCGTCGCTTCCGCTGCCGATCGCTTGCCGATCGTGCACGACGAACTCTACCTCCAAGAACATCGCGGCACGTATACGACGAACCACGCGATCAAAGCGCGCAACGCCGCACTCGAACGCGCGCTCGGTTCGGCCGAACTCGCGCTCGCGTGGGCGAAAGCGTTGCACGCGACGCCGTTCTTCCTCGATGAAGCGCGCGCGCAACTCGCGGCCGTGTGGGAGATCGTCTTGCGGGCGCAATTTCACGACGTCTTGACCGGGAGTGCGATCGCGGAGGTGTACGCGCAAGTCCACGCCGAGTACGACGAAGCGGACTCTCTCGTCGCGCACGTGCTTGCCAGTGCGCGAAGCGTCCTGCCGCAGAGCAACGCGATCGCGGTTCCGCAACCGGTCGCGCCGGTGCGCGAACTCGCGAGCGATCGGCGCGGCGCGATGACGCTGCTTGCAAACGATCGCGTCATCGCGCGCGTGGACGACCGCGGAGCGCTCGTCGAACTGCGCGCGCCGCACGCACTCAATCTCGTGCGCGACGGTCTGCGGCTCTCCGCATACGTCGATCGTCCCAAACGTTGGGATGCGTGGAATCTCGATAGAACCTACCGCAAGCATCCGCTCCGCGTGAGCGTCACGGGCGTCGAGATCGTCGACGACGGCATCGAAATCCGCTACGCGTTCGGCGCATCGCTCGCCGTCGCTCGGCTCACACTCGATCGCAACGACGCCTACGTTCGCGTCGATCTCGCGGTCGACTGGCGCGAACGTCACGTGGTGTTGCGCGTTGAAAATTCGCTCGCCTTCGAGGCGACGCGCGCGCGATTCGGATCGCCGCACGGCACGATCGATCGCCCGCCAAACCCGCAATCGCGCGCCGATCGGGCGCGATACGAAGCGCCCGGTCAGCGTTTCGCGCGCGTCGATGCGCCGAGTCGTGGGCTCGCGCTGCTCTCACTCGATACTTATGGGTGGAGCATCGAGCGATGCGCGGGCGTCACATCGCTCGGCCATTCGCTCTTACGCGGACCGACGTGGCCCGACTCGAGTGCCGATGCCGGCACGCACGCCTTCGCCCTCGGCTACGCGCCGTGTGCGGATCTTGGAATGGGAGAACTGGAAACCGTGTGGCAACGCTTTGCGGGCACGTATGACGTGCCGATGTTTACCTCGGAGGATCCAGCCGTGCAGGTCGTCGCGACGAAGCTCGCCGACGACGGCGACGGTGTCGTCGTTCGCGTTCGCGAATGCGACGGAGCGCCGCGGACGATGCGCTTACGTTGCGGCTCGCGTGTCCGCGCGATCGGCTGCGTCGATGCGCTCGAAGCGCCGATCGCGGGCGATGCGCTCTACGCCGACGGCGCGATCGTCGCCCCGGTCGGCGCGTTCGCGCTACGCTCGTTTCGCGTGCACACCGCATGAGCGTGCCACTCGAAGCGGTCATCTTCGATCTCGACGATACGTTGCACGACGATACGGCGACCTACCATGGGGCGGCGAGCCGCGTCGCCCACGAGGTCGCCCGCGAATCGGGCATCGTCGCACAACGTTTGCTCGATGCGTATATCGCGCAAGCGGAGCGCTTCTGGAGCACGCTCGATACCCCGACGCTCTCCGTAAACCTCGTCGACTTACGCACCACGATGTGGCGCGCCGCGCTCGTCGAGACCGGGCTCGACGATTCGGCGCTCGCGGTTCGTTGCGCCGATGCGTACAACACGCACCGGCGCGACTTGCTCGAACTCTGGCCGGGCGCACTCGACCTCTTGCAGCGCTTGCGTGCCGATGGTTACAAGCTCGCGCTCATCACGAACGGCTTTTCGGAAACGCACCGCGAGAAACTCACCATCTTGCAGCTCGACGATGCCTTCGACGAAGTCTTCATCGCCGACGAAGTCGGCATGATCAAGCCCGATCCGCGCCTCTTCCGGCTCGCAGCCGAACGGCTCGGCGTCGCGCCGGAGGCCTGCGCGATGGTCGGTGATCGGTTCGATCGCGACGTGCGCGGCGGGGCATCGGTCGGCATGTTCACCGTCTGGATGAACGTGCGCAACGAGTCGCTCCCGACCGATCTCGCGGCGGACGCCGTCGTGAGCCGAATCGATGAGGTCGAGGGGGTGTTACCACTCTCCGGGAATCGACGTCGCACATGATCCCACTCGCGGTCCGTCTTCTCGTCACGCTCCTGGGCGCCGGCATGCTCGTGGGCTCGTTTTTCGTGCGAAGCTCGGTCGATCGCGGGCTCCAGATCCGGCACGACACGCCCCCCGCGCTCAACGTCGATGCGGCGGCCTTCACGTTACGCGTGATCGGGGCCGTGATCCTCATGGCTGGGCTCCTCACGTGGGTCGTCAACTACTCCGTCGAAAAAAAGACCGGCATCTTCTAGGGCCTGGGGCATGCAACGATGACCCGCCAAAATCGGTCCTATGGTTGTGTCGAAATTGCCTTCCAACGGTTCCGCGCCCCGCGGCCTCGATGCCATCGTCATCAAGGGCGCGCGCGAACACAACCTCAAGAACATCGATCTGACGCTGCCGCGCAATCGGCTCATCGTTATCACCGGACTCTCGGGGTCGGGTAAATCGTCGCTCGCATTCGACACGATTTACGCCGAAGGCCAGCGCCGCTACGTCGAATCGCTCTCGAGCTACGCGCGGCAATTTTTGGGCCAAATGGAGAAGCCCGACGTCGATTATATCGAGGGCCTCTCGCCCGCGATCTCGATCGATCAGAAATCGACCTCGCGCAACCCGCGTTCGACGGTCGGCACCGTCACGGAGATCTACGATTATCTTCGCTTGCTGTACGCGCGGATCGGGCGACCGCACTGTTACAACTGCGGTCGTGAAGTAAGCGCGCAATCGAGCCAACAGATCGTCGATCAAATTCTCGAACTGCCCGAAGGGACGCGCATTCAAGTGCTCTCACCCGTGATCCGCGGGCGTAAGGGCGAATACGCGAAGCTCTTCGAGGAGATCGCCAAAGAGGGCTTCGCGCGCGTCCGCATCGATGGCGAGACGACGGAACTGCGCGAGAAAATCGATCTCGATAAGAAGAAAAAACATACGATCGAAGTGATCGTCGATCGCCTCGTCGTCAAAGCCGACATTCGCAAGCGCCTGACCGATTCGATCGAGACGACGCTGCGACTTTCGAGCGGCATCGTCACCGTGATCGTCGAGCCGGGCAAGAAAACCGCGACCACAGCCGAGACCAATGTCGTCGCGCGCGAGCTCACGTTCTCCGAATCGCTCGCGTGCGTGTATTGTGGGCTTTCGTTCGAAGAACTCGCGCCGCGCCTCTTCTCGTTTAATTCGCCGTATGGTGCGTGCCCCGATTGCACGGGTCTCGGCGCGAAGATCGAGATCGATCCGTGGAAAGTCATGCCCGATCGTACGAAGTCGATCGAAGAAGGTGCGATCGTACCGTGGAGCAAGTCGCTCGGCGGCGGCAAGTATCCCTCGATGAACCCGTATTACATGCAACAGGTCGACAAGCTGCTGCGCTCGCGTCGCGTGAAGATCTCGACACCCGTCGACAAGATGCCCGAAGATCTGCTCGAATCGATCTTGCACGGCGTCGAGGGCAAGCAACGTTTTACGTATGAGTCCAAGAGCGGCACCGCGTGGAGCTACGACGCGCAGTTTGAGGGCGTGTGCAATAACTTGCAGCGCCGCTACACGGAAACGTCTTCGGAATACGTCAAAGAAGAAATCGAAAAATTCATGTCGGCGACGACGTGTAAGACATGCAAGGGCGCGCGGCTCAAACCCGAAGCGCTCGCGGTAACGGTTGCGGATACGAATATCTCCGTCGTAACGTCGATGTCGGTCGAAAAAGCCGTAGAGTTCTTCGAAAAATTCGTCCCGAACAAACGCGAAGAGATCATCGCGCAACAGATCCTCAAAGAAGTACGCGCGCGGCTCGGCTTTCTTACGAATGTCGGTCTCGGCTATCTCAACCTCTCGCGCTCGGCGACGACGCTTTCGGGTGGCGAATCGCAACGCATCCGTCTGGCGACACAGATCGGATCGTCGCTCGTCGGCGTGCTCTACATTCTCGACGAGCCATCGATCGGATTGCACCAGCGCGACAACGATCGGCTCCTCGCCACACTCAAGACGCTACGCGATCTCGGCAACACGCTCATCGTCATCGAGCACGACGAAGATACGATGCGCGAGGCCGACGTCATCGTCGATATCGGTCCGGGTGCGGGTGCCGAGGGCGGGCGAATCCTTACCGTGGGCACGCTCGAAGAGATCATGAAGAACGACGAGTCGCCGACGGCGGCGTACCTCTCGGGGCGTCAATTCATCGCAATTCCCAAGAAACGGCGCAAGCCGCGATCGTGGCTCAAAGTTCGCAACGCGAAAGCCAATAATATCACCGGTGTCGATGTCGATTTTCCGATCGGTGTCTTCGCGGCAGTCACCGGTGTGAGTGGCAGTGGCAAGTCGACACTCGTCAATCAAGTGCTCGTGAAAGCACTAAACCAACATCTCCATGGCTCCAATGCCGGGGGCACGTACGGTACGGTCTCGGGTGCGGACGTCCTCGATAAGATGGTCGTGATCGATCAATCGCCGATCGGCCGCACGCCACGCTCGAACCCCGCGACCTACACCGGCGCTTTCGATCTCGTGCGCGAGCTTTTCTCGCTCGTACCCGATTCGAAGATGCGCGGCTATACGCCCGGGCGCTTTTCGTTCAACGTCAAGGGCGGGCGCTGCGAATCGTGTCAGGGCGACGGCATCATCAAGATCGAGATGCATTTCTTACCCGACGTGTACGTGCCGTGCGAAGTTTGTAAGGGCAAGCGATACAACGCGCAGACGTTGGAAATTAAGTACAAGGGAAAATCGGTTTCCGACGTCTTGGAGATGCGCGTCGATGAAGCGGCCGAATTTTTCGCGGCGATCCCGCGCATTCATACGCGGCTAAAAACGATTGCCGATGTCGGCCTCGGGTACATCAAGATGGGCCAGCCGGCAACGACGCTTTCCGGCGGCGAAGCACAGCGGATCAAACTTGCAAACGAACTCGCCAAACGTGCGACGGGCCGCACGTTTTACGTGCTCGACGAACCGACCACGGGGTTGCACTTTGCCGATATTCACAAGCTGCTCGATATCTTGCAGCGTCTCGTTGCCGTCGGTAATACGGTGCTGACGATCGAGCACAATCTCGACGTCATCAAGACGGCGGATTATCTCATCGATCTCGGCCCCGAAGGCGGCGATCGCGGCGGTATGATCGTCGCGGTCGGCACGCCCGAACACGTGGCGACCGTCGAGGGCTCGTTCACGGGATACTATCTCGGGCCCGTCCTCAAAGACGAACGCGCACACGGCGTCATGTCACCGGATCGCGCGAATATGGAACGGCTCGAAATCGAAAATCTCGCGCGCCTGCAGGAACTTGCAACGGGAAACCGCGTTACCGTCGAGGTCTAATTCGCCGGCGCGACGGCGCCGTTCCCGATCAAGCCTTCAGCGAGCGCACGAATCGTCGGTGCGACGATCTCGGGGGTGGGGTCGAGCGGGTTGAGCGCGGTGCCGTGACGTGCGATGAATGCGCCGCGCATGCCCGTGCGCAACGCACCCGTAATGTCCCAGTCGTGCGCGGCGACCATCACCGCTTCGGCGGGTTCGACCCCGAGTCGTTCGCACGCGTACGCATACGTTCGCGGTTCGGGTTTGTAGCCAGAGATCGCGTCGGTCGAGAGTACGAGATCGAAGAGTTCGGTAATTTTATTGTGCGCGAGTTGCGCCTCGATCATGCTCTGCGTCGAATTGGTGAGGATCGCGAGTCGAAAGCCCGCATCGCGCAACATCGCGAGACCGCCCGCTACATCGCCGTGGATCGGCAACGACGCGACGCCCGCCAGAATTCGCCGTTTGCGTTCGCCATCGAGTGCGACGCCCCGTTTGCGTGCGGTCATCTCGAGTGACGCGCGCGCGAGTTCGTCGAAGGGGTGATACGCGCCGATGACGCTTCCCGCGAACGCCGATTGCAGCAACTGCGAGAACCAGATACGGCGGACGGATTTGTCGCCGAAGGCGTCAGCGAAGAGTGGATCGAGTGCGCTCATGTCGAGCAGCGTCTCGTTGACGTCGAATACGATGGTAGGCACGCCCCATCATACTCCGTACGTGTGGCGCGCGCACCCGTTCCCATCGGGGGAATCGACGGCGTGATCTGCGACGGCTAGCTCGCTCGCTTGGGAATGCTAGAAGCCGAGCTTTGGTAATGCATCCCCGCGAAGTGCGAAATTACGGTATCGTGCGAGTGCGTAGAGCGGAAAAAACGCTCGATACCCGTGATAGCGTAAATAAAAGACGCGTGGGAAACCGACGGCCGTGTGCCATGGTTCGTCCCACGTTCCGTCTTCGGCTTGCGTGCGCAGCAAATATGCGATGCCGCGCGCGACGGCGGGATGCTCGGCTTCGCCCGCATTGAGCAATCCGAGGATCGCCCAAGCGGTTTGACTCGCGGTGCTCGCTTTCGATATGCCTTGTTGGCGCGGATAGTAGGTCGCGCCATCTTCACCCCAACCGCCGTCGGTCGCTTGGGCGCGTAAGAGATACTCGACGCCACGGCGTACCGTCGGCGAGTTGCGTGCCGTTTCGCCGACGGCGAGAAAAGCGTTGATGACGGACCACGTGCCGTAGACGTAATTCGTGCCCCAGCGTCCGAACCACGAGCCGTCGGGCAACTGCTTGCGTCGCAGATACGCGAGGCCGCGAGCGACGGCGGGATGGTCGAGTGCGTAGCCCATTTGCACGAGCATACCGACGCAACGCGCGGAGACATCTTCGGTCGGTGGATCGAGCAACGCGCCGTGATCGGCAAAGGGGATGTGGTTGAGATACACGTGTTCGTTTTCCGCATCGAAGGCGCCCCAACCGCCGCTCGCGCTCTGCATGCCGATGACCCATTCGGCCGCACGATCGAGCGCTTCGCAATACTTCGTCGGATCTTCGCGATGGAGTGCCATCGCGACGACGGCGGTATCGTCGACGTCGGGATAATAGTCGTTCCAATACTGGAACGCCCAGCCACCGGGTCGGAGCCCTGGCCGACGGTGCGCCCAGTCGCCGACGACGTCGAGCACCTGGCGATCTTTGAGCCACGCATTCGCGCGAACGACGGCGACACGAGCGCCCGTGGAGCCGGATTCTAAAAGCGCGTGCGCGGAGAGCGACGTGTCCCAAATCGGTGAAACGCAAGGCTGGCAGTATGCCTCGTCTTCGCCGATAACGAGCAGTTTCGCAATCGCGCCGCGGGCGGTGACGAGGTCGGGGTGGTCGCTTGCATAACCGAGGGCGTCGAAGGCCATCACCGCATTGGCCATCGCGGGAAAAATGCCACCGAGGCCGTCTTCGCCACTGAGTCGTTGCGTCGTAAAGGCGATCGCGCGATCGATCGCGTTCGCGCGTACGAACGTGGGCAGCAATGGTTCGGCAAAGCGTAGGACGTCGTCGAGACGCACGAACGATTTTCCCAGTGGCGACGCCGTTGCGGCGCGCATGTAGTGGCGTTCGTCATCGGGGGCGACGACGAAGAGTTCGCGGATATCGACGTTGCGCGGGTTGCGCGCGCGCGGCCGCAACGCCATGACGACGAGCAACGGCACGATCACCGTGCGCGACCAATACGAGACCTTATTGAGATGGAACGGAAACCAGCTCGGGAGATGCATGATTTCGACCGGCATCACGGGGACGGCGCGCCATGGGACTTGCCCGAAAATCGCGAGTGCGATGCGGGTGAAGACGTTACAGCGCGCGGCGCCGCCGAGGGCGAGAACGCGTTCGCGCGCCCGATGCATGTGCGGGGCGTCGGGATCATCGCCGATGAGTTTGAGCGCGAGGTACGCTTTTACGGTCGCGCTCACATCGGAAGCGCCGCGATAATAAAGCGGCCAGCCGCCATCGTCGTTTTGAATTCGGCGCAGGTAGACGGCGATCTTCGGCTCGAGCGCGGTATCGATATCGCCGAGATAGTGGCCGAGCATCACGTATTCCGCCGGGATCGTCGCGTCGGCTTCGAGTTCGAAGACGTAGTGACCGTCGGGTCGTTGATGGATCAGTAGCGCGCGCTCGGCGTTCGCGATGGCGTCGTCGAGATCGGACGACGTGATGTCGCCTGTGGCTACGAGGCTCGTGCTCATTCGGCTAACGTCTTTGCTCCCGGGGGAGAGGGAATACCGTCTAGCTGGACGGTATTGGTGATCGCATGCGTCGTCCCTCTCCGCCCCTTCGAGCATAAGCGACGATGGCCGTTCGTGGATCGGGCGATTCGACGCGCAAAAACGTGCTCTTGGCGGCAGCCGAAATCGTCGCGGTAGAAGGCGCATCGAAGCTCACGCTCGATGCCGTTGCGGAGCGAGTCGGCCTCTCCAAGGGCGGAATCCTCCATCACTTTGCAACGAAGGATTCCCTCATCGCCGCGATGATCGACGATGTGACGACGCAGTTCGAGTGTGATTTGCTTCGGCACATGCAGGGCGAGAGTGGTCCCGGAAGCTTTGCGCGGGCGTTCTTGCGCGCGTGCCTCGATCCCGAAGGCGTGCTCACACGGCAATTACGCGTCTCGGCGGGGATCCTCGCGGCGGTTGCGATCAACAGTCAGCTGCTCTCGCCGCTCCGGCAGCGCTACGCCGAATGGCGGACGCGACTCGAGAACGACGGCATCGATCCGGCGATTGCCGAACTCGTGCGCTCGGCCGCCGACAGGCTGTGGCTCGGTAACGTCCTCGAACTCGGACCAACGAGTGAGGCGTTGCGCAAACGCGTCTTCGCGAAGCTCATCGAACTCACGCATCTCGGTGTCGGCGGCGCGCCCGTTCCCGCACCGGAAACAGTTTGAATTACGCTGCCGGCCTGAAAATCGCGCACGCCGTCGTTGCCGTCGCGAGGAGCCGCCCCGACGCATCGGTGAGTCGCGCTTCGGAGACGGCCGTCGTGCGACCGATGTGGATCACGTTACCTTCACAACGGACGCGTCCGCTCTCGAGCGAGATGCCGCGGATAAAGCGCGTCTGCACGTCGGTCGTCGCATAACCGACGCCCGCGGGCAGCTTCGTATGGATCGCGCATCCCAGCGCCGAGTCGAGAATCGACATGGCGAAACCGCCGTGGATGCTGCCGATGGGATTGTAATGTTCTTCGCCGGGCTCGCCTTCGAAAACGATGCGACCGTCATCGACTTCGATTGGCCAGATATTCATGAGCACCATGATGGGCGGCAAGAGCCGACGATCGATGAGCATACGGAGCGCCTCGATGCCCGATGATTCGCGCACGAGCGCCGCGGTCGCGAGCGGATCTTGCCACGTGAGGCGGAGTTCGCGGGTGGTGCGGTCGACGGAGCGTATGTCGTGAAGCATTCGAGCGGCTTTGGAAGGCCGCGAGGGGACGCCTGCAAGGCATACGGAAGCGCTCTCGATGGACGTTCGCGAGCGCATTTCGGCGCCGACACCACACCAAACGCACGACGTGACGAATCAACCGCCGCCGCTCGCCGACTACGACGCTTTCGCAACGGATCGTGCCGTCGCAAGCGCGGTCGTCGACGCGAGTGCGGCATGGGCGCAGCCCCAGTTGCATGCGATCGGTATGCGAGCGGGTTCCGCCGATGCGATCGCACTCGGCTTCGAAGCCAATGCTCATCCGCCGCAGCTCAAAGCATTCGATCGCTTCGGCCATCGTATCGATGAAGTCACGTACCATCCCGCGTATCATACGCTGATGGCCGATGCCGTCGGGTTCGGCTTGCACGCATCGTCGTGGCGCGAGCCCAAGCTCGGCGCGCACGTCGCGCGTGCGGTGGGATTCTATCTGTGGAGCCAGGCGGAATCGGGGCACGGCTGCCCGATCTCGATGACGCATGCGGCGATTCCAGCATTACGCGCGCAACCGAGTCTCGTGGCTCTTTGGGAGCCGCTCGCGTTCGCATCCACATACGATCGTGTGTTGCGTCCCGCAGGCGAAAAAGGCTCGGCGATTTTCGGCATGGCGATGACGGAGAAGCAAGGGGGTTCCGACGTCCGTGCCAACACGACGCGCGCGACGCCACTGGGTGCCGGCGGCCCGGGTGGCGAGTACGCACTCGTCGGTCACAAGTGGTTCTGCTCCGCGCCGATGTCGGATGCGTTTTTGCTGCTCGCGCAGGCGCCCGCGGGACTCTCGTGCTTTCTCGTGCCGCGTTTTTTACCCGACGGTACGAAGAATACGTTCGCGTTGCAGCGCCTCAAAGAGAAACTTGGGAACCGTAGTAACGCCTCGAGCGAAGTTGAGTTCGCAAATACGACGGGTTGGCTCGTGGGCGAAGAAGGTCGCGGCGTGCGAACGATCGTCGAGATGGTGAACTTCACTCGGCTCGATTGCATTATCGGGTCGGCTGCGGGAATGCGTCAGGCGGTCGCGCAGGCGATCCACCATGCGTCGCATCGGGCCGCGTTTGGAAAGACACTCGTCGATCAGCCGCTGATGCGCAACGTGCTTGCCGATCTGGCGCTCGAATCGGAGGCGGCGACGATGCTTTTCGTTCGGCTCGCACTCGCGTGCGATCGCGCGGCGCTCGGCGACGCACACGAAGCGCGGCTCAAACGCATCGGGACGGCATTCGGCAAGTTCTGGGTCTGCAAACGCGCGGTGGGTCACGCGGGCGAAGCGCTCGAGTGCTTGGGCGGTAACGGCTACGTGGAAGAATCGATCATGCCGCGGCTCTTACGCGAATCGCCGCTCAATTCGATTTGGGAAGGCTCCGGCAACGTCAACGCACTCGACGTGTTGCGCGCGATGGCGAGCGAAGCGGGCGTCCTCGATTCGTACTTCGCCGAAGTCGAGGCGGTGCGCGGTGCCGACGCGCGGCTCGACGCGGCGAGCGATGCGCTGCGTGCGGAGCTCGCGGATACGATCGAGATCGAGCATCGCGCGCGTCGCGTCGTCGAGCGCATGGCGCTCGTCTTCACGGGCGCGCTCGTCGTGAAGCAGAGCCCGACCTACGTGGCGGATGCGTTCTGCGCGTCGCGTCTCGCGCGAGATAGCGGCAACGCGTACGGCACGCTTCCGCGCGGCATCGACACGCGCGCGATCGTGGAACGTGCGGCTCCGACGGTGTGACCGCAACCGACTCGAACGGTCGTTTCGGGAGCGTCTGCTATTCGTTTTTGATGCAGGCGCCGTAAATCCACGCCATGAGCAAAAACTGTAACGGGAGACGCGCGTAGAGTGCCCATGCGGGTGCGAGTTTGCCAAATTTATCGGTGTCGACGGCCATGTAAATGTTCGCCGGAAAGACGGCAACGAGAAGTGCGATGAGACCCCAGCCCGCAATTTTGCGCGTCTGCGGGATCATCGCGCCGATACCGCCGAGCACTTCGAAGAGACCGCTTGCGAGCACGAGTTCGCGATGTGCGGGGATGAACGGCGGCATGATCGCTTCGTACATCATCGGGTTTTTGAAATGCAACGCTCCCGCCGCGACGAAGATGGCTCCGATGATGAAGGGTTGCACGTTGCGCATGCGCTTTGCTACGCTGCGCGTCGCGCGCTCTCAGCTTCGGGGCACACGCGCGTGAGCGTTACGCTGGAACGACGCGGGGCGATCGCATGGCTACGAATCGCGAAACCCCAGACGCGTAACGCGATGTCGGCGCAGATGTGGCGCGATTTTGCCGGTTGCATCGCGGAGGTCGCGCGCGACGCATCGCTGCGCGCGCTCATCGTCTGCGGCGTCACCGACGCATTCGTGAGCGGCGCGGATATCGCCGATTTTCAGCTGTTCTCGGCCGCGCCCGACGGGCTCGTCTACGAACAGATCGTCGAGACCGCGCTCGCCGCGCTCGAAGCGCTCGATATCGCGACGATCGCGGCCGTTTCGGGCGCGTGCACGGGCGGCGGTGCCATCCTTGCGGCCGCGTGCGATATTCGCATCGGCACGAGCGGCGCGCGCGTCGGCGTGCCGATCGCGAAGAACGTCGGCAATCTTACGTCGGCGGCGAACGTGTTGCGGCTCGCGACCGTCGTGGGAAGCGCACGCGTGGTGCGCTGGATTCTCGTCGCCGAACTCGCGACGGCACGCGAAGCGTTCGACTTCGGGTTTTTCTCCGAACTCGTCGCCGATTACGATGCGCTCGAAGCGCGCGCGCACGATCTCGCCGAACGCATCGCACACAACGCCCCGCTCACGATTTCCGGCGCGAAAGAACTCGTGCGGCGCATCCGCGTCGATGGGGCGAACGCGGCCGATAGCGATCTGCTCGCGCGTTGTTACGGAAGCCTCGATTTCCACGAGGGCGTCGCGGCATTCCTTAAAAGACGCCCGGCGAAGTTCAGCGGGCGTTAGTTGATCGAGGGCTCCGCACCGTCACTTGAAACGATGCGCGCGGTAAGCCAGCACGTCGCGCGGACGATGCCTCCGACGATCGGTTCGCCCGCGACGACATCGGGTGCGGCGAGGACGTCGATCTCGCCACCGTACGTCTCGACGCGAATGCGCCAAAACGCGCGCTCGGTTGCGGGATTGATGCGCGTCTCGCACGCACGGATCGTGCCCGTCACGATACCTTGCGAACGTGCGCGCCCGGCGTTACTGCCGAAGAGACCGATCGGCAAGAGCGAGGTCGTCGCGAAGCCCGTCGGTTCGTCGCGAAGCGACTGTTGATAGGCCGCGTCGCTCGGCCACCAACGAAGCTCGTGCGCGAAGCCTGCGAGGGCGAGCACGGCGCGAAAGGGCACGCCGCGTTTGGCGAGCGATGCGTCGAAATCGGGAACGCTCGCACTGAAAGGATACAGTCCGTGCTCCTCGCCGCCGGGTGAGGCCCACGCGTAGAGTTCGCCTTCGAGCGCGAAATCGGGATTCGGTTCGATCCCCTCGACGATCGCGTGCATGCGCGCGTCGCTCGCGAAGTGCGGAGTCGCGCCCGCGAGCTTCCGTTTCTCGCCGTCGAGGCGGTAGAGATTGACCCACAGCTCCGCGCCCGCGCCGGGCGTCCACACGCGATAATCACCGTTGGGCGCCTCGATAACGGAGCCACGGCCGACCGCGCGCTTGAGCAGCGACTGCAATTCGGAGGGCTCGAGCGTGAAGCCGACCGTCCGAAAGTGATCGGGCATCAGCGGGGTATCGGCGGGATCGAGCAACTCATCGAACGGGTGATATTTGCCGCGCGTCCCCGAAATCTTGCGGCGCGACAGGTTGCCTGGGAGGCAGCCCGCGCGCCGTCGTAAGCGGCGGCGTGGCGATCGAAAGCAGTCTCTCCGAGCGAGCCCGGGTGTTGCGCGAGCAGCTCGTGGAGGCGAACGTCGCCTATCACGAACGCGACGCGCCGACGATCGACGACGCCACCTACGATACGTTCTTGCGCGAACTCGTCGCTCTCGAGGATGCGCACCCCGAACTTGCCACGCCGGATTCGCCGACGCAGCGCGTGGGATCG